>Ga0114898_1000296_pt1 | contig 41560 bp, 39 predicted proteins | sample Malvired_Geostar_FD_83496 | JGI IMG/M metagenome (GOLD analysis project Ga0114898, IMG submission 83496) | Marine viral communities from the Global Malaspina Expedition - Malaspina viral metaG DeepMed_Geostar | ecosystem: Environmental > Aquatic > Marine > Oceanic | place: Mediterranean Sea...
CTTAAAGCGCTGACCGCCGAGATCGCCGCCGCGCCCGCGCGCGGGCCGGAGCTGGAGGCGGCGCTGGCTTCGGCCGAGGACGCCCGCAAGGCCGCCGACGCCGAGGTCGAGCGGGTCGCCGGGGCGGTGGCGGCGGTCGAGGCGCGGGTCTCGGCCGAGAACGCCCGCAAGCGCGACGCCGAAGCGCGGGTCGCTCGGGCAGAGGCGCAGTTGGCCTCGGCCAGGTCCGAACGCGAGGCTCTGGGCCCGCTGGAGACGCCGGAGATCGGAGCCGCGAAGGCGGCGCTGGAGCGGGCGCAGACGGAGCTGGCGGCGGCGCGGGCGGCCGTCGAGGCGGCGGAGGCGGAGCGCGGCGACCGGGCACGGGCCGAGCAGGAGGCGCGGCAGACGGCGCGGGCGACCGAGGACCGGCTGGGCCGGCTGCAGACCGAGGCGCGGGGCCTGGCCCAGCTGCTGGTGCAGGGCAAACGCGAGCATCCGCCGGCGCTCGACCGGGTGCAGGCCGACAAGGGCTATGAGCCCGCGCTGGCGGCGGCGCTGGGCGACGACCTCGACGCGGCGCTCGACGCCCGGGCGGCGGCTTACTGGGCGGGGGCGGAGGCGCCTTCGCCGTCATGGCCGGGCGGCGTCGAGCCGCTGGCGGACCACGTCTCGGCGCCCGAGCAGCTGAAAGCACGACTGGCGCTGTGCGGCGTGGCGACCCGCGGCGAGATCGAGGCCCTGGCGAAGGCGCTGCCGGTCGGGGCGCGGCTGGTGACCCGCGAGGGCGACCTGTGGCGCTGGGACGGCTTTGTGCAGCGGGCCGAGGCCCCACGGCCGGCGGCGGTGCGGCTGGCGCAGCGGACCCGGCTGTCGGAACTGGAAGCCGACATCGACGCGGGCAAGCCGGCGCTGGAAGAGGCGCAGGCCGCGCTGAAAATGGCGACGGAGGCGTTCCGGGCGGCCGAAGAGGCGGTCAAGGCAGCCCGGGCCGCGCCCTTCCCGCTCGACAAGGCCGTGACGGCGGCGCGCGACCGGGTCGAGGCCTTGGGCCGCGAACAGGCGCGCAAGGAGGCGCGGGCGCAGGCGCTGGACGAGACGCTGGCGCGGCTGGAGACCGAGCTCGAGGCGGCGCAGGCCGCGCTGGCCGAGGCGCAGGGCGGCGAGGCGCCGTCCGAGACGCTGGAGGCCCTGCGGGCCGAGCTGACGGCGGCGCGTACGGCGGCGGACGCGGCGCGCGGCGCGGCGGCGACGGCGCGGGTGGAACGGGACGCCGAGTCACGGGAGGTCGCGGGCCGGCGGGCGCGGCTGGAGGGCCTGAGCCGCGAACGCGACGGCTGGGCGGCGCGGGCGAAAGACGCGAAGGCCCGGATCGGGGCGCTGGAGAAGGATGCGGAGACGACCGCCGCCCGCCTGAAAGCGTCGTCCGAGGCCCCGGAGCGGCTGGCGGCGCAACGCTCATCCCTGCTCGACTCCCTGACCACGGCCGAGACGCGGCGCAAGGCGGCGGCGGACGCGCTGGCCCTGGCCGAGGGTCAGGCGGCGGAGGCGGACCGGGCGGCGCGGGCGGCGGAAGCGGCGGCCTCGTCGGCGCGGGAGGCCCGGGCCGGACTGGCGGCGCGCGCTGAAGCCGCCGCGGAGAAGCTCGCCGAGACCGAGGCCAATGTCCGGGAAACGGCGCAGATGTCGCCGGAGGAATTGGGTCAGAAGCTGCAGGACGACGCCATTGCCCGCCCGCCGGACGCCGCCGGGGCCGAGAGCCTGCTGTACGGGCTGGAGCGCGAGCGCGAGGCGCTGGGGGCCGTGAACCTGCTGGCTGAGGACGAGGCCAACGAATACGGCGACCGGCTGCAGACGATGAAGGTCGAACGGTCGGACCTGACATCGGCCATTGCGAAACTGCGCGACGGCATCGACGAGCTGAACGCGGAAGGCCGCGAGCGGCTGGTGGCGGCGTTCGACATCATCAACGACAACTTCAAGACCCTGTTCGAGGCCCTGTTCGGCGGCGGCCAGGCCGAGCTGAAGCTGGTCGAGAGCGACGATCCGCTGGAGGCCGGGCTGGAGATCTACGCCTGCCCGCCCGGCAAGCGGCTGTCGGTGATGAGCCTGATGTCCGGCGGAGAGCAGGCCCTGACGGCGGCGGCGCTGATCTTTGCGGTGTTCCTGGCCAATCCGGCCCCGGTCTGCGTGCTGGACGAGGTCGACGCGCCCCTGGACGACGCCAACGTCGACCGCTTCTGCCGCATGCTCGACGAGATGCGGAAGCGGACGGACACCCGCTTCATCGTCATCACCCACAATCCGGTGACCATGAGCCGGATGGACCGGCTGTACGGCGTCACCATGCCGGAACGGGGGGTGTCGCAGCTGGTCAGCGTCGACCTGACCCAGGCGGAAGAAATCGTCGCGGCCTGACCCGTTTTACGGGCAGGGAATTCGGCTACGGATTCTCGAGGAATTCGACGACGGCCGGAGAGGACTTCGGGGAATTCAGGGACGGCCGAGAATTTCGGTCCGCACAAACCAGCCGAAGATGGCCGGGCCCTCGATGACGTAGCGGCGGAACATGCGGCGGGGCTGGGTCAGCAGGCGGTGGAGCCACTCCAGCGACAGCTGCTGATAGAGGCGCGGCGCGCGCTGCTGGCGGCCGGTCAGGAAGTCGACCGAGGCGCCGACGCACAGGGTCACGCCCGTCTTGCGGCCGGCGGCGGCGAGGGCGTGGGCGAAGCGCTCCTGTTTGGGAAAGGAGACGCAGGCCAGCAGCACGTCCCAGTCGGCGCGCGCGGCGGCGTCGACGGCGGCGATCCAGCCCGGGGTTCCCGGCGTCAGCACAGGCGCATCAATGAAGGTGAACCGACGGCCCGGATAGCGGGCGACGAGATCGTCGAAGGCGGCGTGGTCAGGGCCGAACACGCCGAAGGTCAGGTCGTCCGCCAACGGCGAGGCCAGCAGGTCGGCGGTCAGGTCGGAGCCGGGATAGACCGAGAGCCGCTTGCCGCGCAGCCGGGCCAGATGGGCGAGGATGCGGCTGTCGCAGATCTTCAGGGCCGCGCCGTCATAGACCTCGGGCTCGACCCGGCCGTCCATCCGCTTGATGACGTGATCGACGTTGGGCGTGACGACATAGCCGTAGGGCCCTCGCGCCATGGCGGCCACCCGGGCCAGAAGGGCGGGCCGGTCTCCGTCGGCGAAGTCGAGCGTCATGAAGCGCGTCATCGGCCCAGCCTACTCGCCAGCCGGTCAACGGGCGGTTACGACTGACGCATGAAGGCAGCCGCCCAAGCCCTGATGATCGGCCTGATGCTGGCCACCCCCGCCTGCGCGGAGCCCGCACAGCAGCAAGACGGGCCGCGGCTGGTGCTGACCGGCGTGGGCCGGTTCGCAGTGTTCGCCGACGTGTCCGCCATCGGGCGCCACGGGAACGAGGTCCGTATGCGGTCGCTGCAGGTGACCGAGGAGGATTTCACCGCGGGAGGCGAGACCTATTGGGGCGGCTGGTCGTGGTGGACCTTTGACTGCCGGTGGAGCACGGCCGACCGGCTGGACTTCGCCTCGGTGCGCGAGGGCGGCGTGGAAGGACCGGCGACGCTGGACACCGACCCCGCCTACCCCGCCGCGCCGGGCGGCGACGCCGCCGAGCTGCTCGCCGTCGCCTGCGATCCGGACGCCGCGGGCGAGGCCGACGCGGACAATCTGGCCGACGCGGTCAGGATCGGGCGGGCGGCGCTGCGTCTGGCGAACTGATCCGGTTCAGGTCGATCCGGTCGCGCGGCAGGGCCTCCGGGCATTGGTCGCGCATGAAGGCCAGCATCTTCTCGCGGATCTCGCAGCGCAGGTCGAAGGCCGCCCCGCCGTTGACGGCGCTGGCCAGACAGCGGACCTGGGCGACGCGGTCGGTGATGTCGGTGACCTGAAGGGTCAGCACGTCGCCATCCCAGTGCGGGCTCTCGCGGCAGATGCGCTCCAGCTCGGCCCGCAGCCGGTCGATCGGCGCTTCGTAGTCGACGTAGAGGAAGGCCGAACCGATCAGCCGCGCCGTCTCCCGCGTCCAGTTCTGGAACGGCTTCTGGATGAAGTATGTCAGCGGCAGGATCATCCGCCGCCAGTCCCACAGCTTGACCACCACATAGGTCGAGGTGATCTCCTCGACCGTGCCCCATTCGCCCTCGACGACGACGGCGTCGTCCAGCCGGACCGGCTGGTCGGTGGCGATCTGAACGCCGGCGATCAGGTTGGTCAGCACGGGCTGCAGGGCGAAGCCGGCGATGATGCCGACCACGCCGGCCGAGGCCAGCAAGCTCATGCCCCACTGCCGCACCTCCGCGATGGTCAGCAGCGCAAGGCCGAGCGTGACGGCGCCGATCAGCAGCGCCGCGACCCGCTGCAGTATCCGGGCCTGGGTGACGTGTTTGCGCGCGGTGAGGTTGTCCTCCGACGCCATGTTGAAACGGCGCAGATAGACGACGGCCCACATGTCGGAGGCGCCGATGAGCATCCAGCCGATCGTCAGGATGAACAGGAAGACGAGCGTCTGGCGGATGAACTCCGACGGCGCCGGGTCGAGAGGCGACACCGTCACGGCGAGGCCGAGCGCCAGAATCATCACGGCGATGCGCACCTTGAGCCGCGCCCGGCTCACCACGCCGCGCCAGAACACGTCGCGTCTGCGCGCCGCGAGCTTGAGCAGGGCGAAGACGATCTGGTTGGCGGCCCAGCCGGCGAAGACGAAGCCGACCACGATGATGGCGATGACCGCCCATTCCGGCAGCCACCAGAACTCGCGCCAGAGGCGGAAGGTCTCGCGGGTCAGATCGGTGACGAAGGGAGGCATCGGTCCTTCAGGGGCGGCGGGGTGAGTTATCCATACCCGAATTGGCGACCAAGGTTTGCATAGCCCGGATTTACCCGGATAGTGCGGCCGGGGCTTTTGGGGGATTTTTCCATGATTACAGTACTTAAGATTGCATCCTTGGGTGCGCTCCTGTTTGGCGCGACACCCGCCCTGTCGCAGGACGCGATCGTGGGGCTGGATGGCCCGATGCGGCAGGTGTTCGCCGCGCCGGCGGTGGCGGGCTATATGACCGCGCCGACCGACGACGGGCCGCTGAAGCGCACGTGGACCTGGCTGTTCCTGAAGGACGCCATTCCGAACGGAGCCGATACGCTGGCGATGGAGTGGGAGATCGACTGCGCAGGGGGAACCGCCCGCACGGTGCGGACCGCCCTCTACACCGGCGCAACGCACATGAAGACCGATGCAGGACCGGCCGAACGCTCGGCGCCCGCCGCAGGCTCGCCCGGCGCGATCACCCTGGCGGCCGCCTGCGCCCCTCCAGAGCAGGCCCGCACCACGCCGGTGGCCGACGCCGCCGCCGCCCGGACCGCCGCCAACGCCCTGTTCGCCGCGCCCGCGCCCCGGCAGGCCCGGCGCTAGGCTCAGGCGGGGCGGGCCGCCGCCTCGACCATGTCGGCCAGGGAGCGGGTGGCGTCCGGCAGGGCCGCCGCCCGCGCGCCCGCGCTCATCATCACGAGCCGCGCCGGATCGCCCAGGACGGCGGCCAGCACGGTCGTCAGCCGCTCCACGGTGACCTCGTCCTCGAGCAGGACCTCCGCTCCGCCCGCGTCGGCGAGACCGGCGGCGTTGAAGCGCTGATGGTCGTCCATGGCGATCTTCAGCGGGATCAGCACCGACGGCACGCCCGCAACCGCGAGCTCGGAACAGGTCGAGGCGCCGGCCCGGCCGATGACCAGATGCGCCGCCGACAGCCGCTCGGCCATGTCGCGGAAGAAGGGGGCCACCTCGGCGTCGATGGCGGCGTCCAGATAGATCTGGCGGGCCGTCTCCATCGTCTCGGGGCGCGACTGCTGCTGCACCTTCAGCCGGGCGCGGATAGCCTCGGGCAGAGCTGCGAGCGCCCGCGGTGCGGTCTCCGACAGGATGCGCGCGCCCTGGCTGCCGCCGGTGACCAGCACGCGGATCGGCTCGCCCGGCGCGGGGGCGGTGAAGGGACGCTCGTGAAGGGCCCGGATGTCGGGCCGGACCGGATTGCCGATCAGGCTGACGCGGGCGCCGACGCCCTGCGGAACCTTCTGAAGATTGGGAAAGGACGAGGCGACCGCGCCGACGTAGGGCGCAAGCCAGCGGTTGGTGCGGCCCAGCACCGCGTTTTGCTCATGCAGCAGCGTCGGCCGGTTCTGGCTGAGCGCCGCCAGCAGGGCCGGGGCCGACGGATAGCCGCCGAAGCCGACCACCACCGCCGCGTCCAGCCGCTTCAACGCCGCCCGCGCCTGGATGACCCCCCGCACGATGGTCAGACCGGCCCTGGCCAGACCGATCGGCCCGCGCCCGGTGGCGGCGTCCAGCGCGATCCGCTCCTCGGCCGGGAAGGCGTGGGCGTACTGTTCGCCGCGGTGGTCCGTCGCCAGCACGATGCGCCAGCCCCGGACGGCCAGCTCGCGCGCCAGCGCCTCGGCGGGGAACATATGCCCGCCGGTGCCCCCGGCGGCGACGACGCAGACCTTGGACATGGCGTTCTCTACGGCAGGATGCGCCGGCGCTGCGGCAGGGTGGCGCCGGGCTCGTAGGCGCCGGGACGGCGGCGGGTCAGGGCCAGCGCGAGACCCATGGTCAGGCCCATGGCCAGCATGGACGAGCCTCCGTAGCTGATGAAGGGCAGGGTCATGCCCTTGGTCGGGATCAGGTTCAGGTTCACCGCGATATTGATGCAGGCCTGCAGGCCGATCAGCATGAACAGGCCGGCGGCGGCCGTCTGCTCATAGGCGTCGTTCAGCTTCATCGCCCGCTTCATGCCGCGCACGACGATGAAGGCGTAGAGGCCAATCATCATCAGCGACAGGATCAGGCCGAACTCCTCGGCGCCGACGGAATAGATGAAGTCGGTGTGCAGGTCGGGCACATGGCGCTTCATCACCCCCTCGCCCACGCCGCGTCCGACCAGGCCGCCGGCGCGGATGGCTTCCGAGGCGCGGTCGATCTGGTGTGTATCAGCGGTCTCGGGCGACAGGAAGCGGCTGAGGCGGTCGCGCATGTGGCCGAAGGCGAAATACAGCGACACCAGCCCGGCCATGCCGGCGGCGGCGATCACCGCCACCCATTTCAGCGGCACCCCGGCCATGAAGAAGACGGCCATGAAGGTGGTGGTGACCAGCAGGGTCTGGCCGATGTCCGGCTGGATCAGCAGCAGGCCGACGGTCAGGGCCCAGAAGGCGAAGGCGATGCTGACGCCCGGGACCCCCTGCCCCTTCTGCGCCTCGGCGAACATCCAGGCGGCGAAGACGATCAGACCGGGCTTGGCGAACTCCGACGGCTGCAGGCTGAACGGCCCGAGGTTGATCCAGCGCGCCGCGCCCTTCACCTCGTCGCCGATGAACGGCAGGGCCATCATGGTGATGATGGCCCCCAGCAGGGCGAGAACCGCGATGCGCCGCACCCCGCGTGGCGACAGCAGGGAGGTGATCAGCATGGCGCTCACCCCGCCGGACGCCCAGACCAGCATCCGCCACGAATAGTGGAAGGGATCGGTGATCGACTGGTCGGCGTTGATCGCCGCCGGGCTGGAAGCGAAGCTCAGAGCCACGCCGAGCGCCATCAGGGTCAGGGCCGCCGCCAGCAGGCCGCGGTCGACCGTCCAGAACCATTTGGCGATGGGGCTCTGGTCGTTGCGGGAGAAGGCGGGGCTGTAGGCGTCGGTCATGGCGCGCTCGGGGCTTGGGCGCCGAGGGCGAGAACGGCGGCGCGGAAGGCCTCGCCGCGCGCCTCGAAGTCGGGATACTGGTCGAAACTGGCGGCGGCGGGCGAGAGCAGCACCACCTCGTCGCGCCCCGTGGCGCTGGCGGCCTCGGCGGCGGCCTGCACGGCCGAAGCCATGTCGCCGCAGATGCGGTGCGGGGTCTCGCCCAGACGCGCCGCGAACGGTCCCGCCGCCTCGCCGATCAGAAAGGCCTCGGCCACGCGCGGGAACAGGTCCTCGAGATCGTCGATGCCGCCCGCCTTGGCCCGCCCGCCGGCGATCCAGTAGCTGCGGTCATAGGACGACAAGGCCTGTCGCGCGGCGTCGGCGTTGGTGGCCTTGGAGTCGTTGATGAAGCGGACCCGGCCGAGGGTGCCGACGTGCTCCATCCGGTGAGCGAGGCCGGGGAAGGAGAGGAGGCCCTCGACGGCTATTTCTGTCGGGATGCCGAGATCGATCGCTGCCGAGAGGGCGAAGGCGGCGTTCTGAGCGTTGTGCCGACCAGGAAGAGATCGAGCGAGCGCCAGATCGACCAGAGCGACCGGTTCGGGAGCGTTGTAGTAGAGGATGCTCCCGACCGCGTAGATGCCCATGGCGTCGTCGAGCGGGGCTCTGACACTGACGCGATCGACCGTGGCGCCGCGGGCCTTCAGTTCGGCGGCTATCGCCGCGCCTTCGGGGTCGTCGACGCCCACGATTGCGCCGGCGCCGGGCGCGGGCAGGTTCTGGAACAGCCGCTTCTTCGCCGCGACATAACCCTCCATCCCACCATGGCGGTCGAGGTGATCCGGGCTGATGTTGGTGAGGATGGCCACGTCCGGCGTAAAGCTGGTGGTCAAGTCCAACTGATAGCTCGACACCTCGATCACATAGCTCACGCCGGGCGTCGGGGCCGGCAGGGCCAGGACGCCGATGCCGATGTTGCCGCCGATGTGGACGGTCGCACCCGCCTGTTTCAGCACCCAGCCGATCAGGGCGGTGGTCGTCGACTTGCCGTTCGTGCCGGTGATGGCGACGACGGAGACGGAGGCGCGCTCGCTCTCGGGCAGGGCGGCTATCGCCCGGGCGAACAGTTCGATGTCGCCGACGATCTCGACGCCCGCCTCGCGGGCCTTGCCGACGGTCCAGTGCGGCTCCGGATGGGTCAGGGGCGCGCCCGGCGACAGCACCAGCGCCGCGAAGCCCGACCAGTCGGCGGCGGTCAGGTCCTCGACGTCGAAGCCCTCGGCCTCGGCCTGCATGCGGCTGGAAACGCTGTCGTCCCACAGCACCGGCCGGGCCCCGCCGGCCTTGAGGGCGCGCGCCGCCGTCAGGCCCGACCTGCCAAGGCCGAAGACCGCGATCCTCCGTCCTTCGAAGCCGGGGACCGGAATCATGGCTCTATCGCAGCTTGAGGGTGGCGAGGCCGGCGAGGGCCAGCATGGCCGAGACGATCCAGAAGCGGATCACCACCGTCGATTCGGGCCAGCCCATCTTCTCGAAATGATGGTGGATCGGGGCCATCAGGAAGATGCGCTTCCCGGTGGCCTTGAAGTAGGCCACCTGGATCATCACCGAGGCCGCCTCGATGACGAACAGGCCGCCGACGATGCCCAGCACCAGTTCGTGCTTGGTGGCCACGGCGATGGCGCCCAGGGCGCCGCCGAGGGCCAGAGAGCCGGTGTCGCCCATGAAGATCTTGGCCGGCGGCGCGTTGTACCAGAGGAAGCCGACCCCGCCGCCGATGATGGCGGCGGCGAAGATGGCCAACTCGCCCGCGCCCGGCACATGGTGGACCCCGAGGTAGTCGGAGAAGATGAAGTTGCCGACCAGGTAGCTGATCAGACCGAAGGCCGCCGCCGCCATCATCACCGGCACAATGGCCAGGCCGTCCAGCCCGTCGGTCAGGTTCACGGCGTTGGAGAAGCCGACCATGGTGAAGGCGGCGAACAGCACATAGAACCAGCCGATGTTGAGCAGAACTTCCTTGAAGAAGGGGAAGGCGATCGAGGTCTGCAGATCGGGCGAGGTCGGCGACTGGGTCATCCACAGCACCGTCAGAACGCCGGCGATGACCGAGACGATGACCTGGGCGACGAGCTTCTGTTTCGAGGTCAGGCCGGCGGAGGTCTGTTTCGACACCTTGGCGTAGTCGTCGATGAAGCCCAGCACCCCGAAGGCGGCGGTCACGAAGCTGACGATCCAGATATAGGGGTTGGTCAGGTCGCCCCACAGCAGCACCGCGACGGCGATGCCGGCGAGGATCATCAGCCCGCCCATGGTCGGGGTGCCGACCTTGGACAGGTGCGAGACCGGACCGTCCGACCGGATCGGCTGGCCCTTGCCCTGCTTGACCCGCATCCAGGCGATGAAGCGGCTGCCCATGGCCACCGCCACGATCATCGCCGTGGCCATGGCGAGGCCGACCCGGACCGTCTGGTACTGGACCAGATTGAGCAGCGGATAGTCCTGCGCGATGTCGGCGTAGTGGAGATACAGAAGGTAAAACATCAGGCGGCCCCTCCCAGAGCGGCGAGGGCCTTGGCGACGAGAGACGCCTTCGAGCCGTTCGATCCCTTGACCATGACGATGTCGCCCGGCGCAACCAGCCCGGCGGCCTCGGCGGCGAGTTCGGCGGCGGTTTCGCGCCACAGGCCGCGGCGCTCCGGCGGCAGGGCGTCATGCAACCGCTTCATCTCCGGGCCAGCCGTATGAACCAGGTCGAGGCCGGCGGCGGCGATGGCTTGCGCGAGCCCTTCATGCAGGGCGCGGGAGCGGTCGCCCAGCTCCAGCATGTCGGTCAGCACGACGACGCGGCGGCCGGGCGGTCCGACCGGCCTGGCGCCGAGGCTGCGGAAGCCGGCGGCCATCGACAGCGGATTGGCGTTGTAGCTCTCGTCGATCAGGGTGAAGGCGCCCCCGGGCGCCCGGACCACCTTGGTCTGGCCGCGGCCCGCCAGCGGTTCGAAGTCCGCCAGGGCTGCCAGCCCCGTCTCCAGCGGAACGTCCAGCGCCTCAAGCATCAGCAGCACGCACAGGCTGTTCAGGCCCCAGTGGAAGCCGGACTGGCGCAGGGTGAAGTCCAGCGGTCGGCCCCGGAACTCCGCCTTGACCCGCGCGCCGTCGGGGCCGGGCGCGAAGTCCAGCAGGCGGGCGTCGTGACCGGCGGAGGTCCCGAACACGGCGGGCCTCGCCCCGGCCTTGCGCGCGGCGGCGTCCAGCACGGCGGCGAAACCGACATCGCCGTTCAGCACCGCCACGCCGTCCGGCGCGAGGCCCTCGAAGATGGAGGCCTTCTCCCGCGCCACACCCGCCTCCCCGTCGGCGAAGGCCTCGATATGCACCGGGCCGACGGTGGTGACGCAGGCGGCGTGCGGGCGAACCATGCGCGACAGGGGCGCGATCTCGCCCGGCGCGTTCATGCCGATCTCGAACACGGCGCGCTCGACCATGAGCGGCATCCGGGCCAGGGTCAGCGGCACGCCGATATGGTTGTTGTAGCTCTTGATCGAGGCGTGGGCGGGACCGGCGAGGTCGAGGCCGGCCTTGATCGCCTGGGTGACGCTGGTCTTGCCGACCGAGCCGGTGACAGCGCCGCGGCGGACCTGAGGGCTGCGCTCACGCGAGGCGGCGCCAAGCGCTTCCAGCGCCTGCAGGGTGTCGGCGACCACCACCGACGGGCCGCCCTCGACCGGATGTTCGGTGATCGCCCCGGCCGCGCCGGCGGCGAAGGCGGCGGCGGCGAAGTCGTGGCCGTCACGCACGCCCTTCAGCGCCAGGAACAGGTCGCCCGGCACGATCTCGCGGCTGTTGTAGGTGATGCCCGTCGCCTCGAACCGGTCGCCGGACAGGCGTCCGCCCGTGGCCTTTTCGATTTCGGCGGAGGTCCAGAGCGGGTCGTGATCAGGCATGGAGGCGCAGGGCTTCGGCGGCTTCGGTTGCGTCGTCGAAGGGGTGGGTCACGCCGCCGACGATCTGTCCCTGCTCATGCCCTTTTCCGGCGATCACCACCACATCTCCGTCGCGCATCTGTTCAATGGCGTGGCGGATGGCGGCGCGGCGGTCGCCGATCTCCTGCGCCTTCGGGCAGCCCTCGCGCACCGCCTTGCGGATGGCGGCGGGGTCTTCCGAGCGCGGATTGTCGTCGGTGACGATGGCCACGTCGGCCAACCGCCCGGCGATCTCGCCCATCAGCGGCCGCTTGGCCCGGTCGCGGTCGCCCCCGGCGCCGAAGACCACGATCAGCCGCCCCGTCGCGTGGGGACGCAGCGCCTTCAGCACCGTCTCCAGCCCGTCGGGTGTGTGGGCGTAGTCGACATAGACCTCGCCGCGGCCCGGCCCCGGGATGCGCTGCAGCCGCCCCTGGGCGCCGGTGATGTGTTCGAGGCCGGCGAGCACCCGCTCCGGCGTCTCGCCAGCGGCAATGCACAGGCCGGCGGCGACCAGGGCGTTCGAGGCCTGGAAGGCCCCGGCCAGCGGCAGCAGCATCTCGTGCAGGGTTCCGCGCACGTCCAGAGTCAGCCGCTGGCCCTCGGGCACGGCCCGCCGGGCGACCAGCGTCAGGTCACGGCCCCGCTCTCCGACACCCATGACGCCCAGACCGGACATGATCGAGGCCGCGGCGAAACTGGAATAGGCCTCGCTGTCGGCGTTCAGCACCGCCGTCCGCCCGCGCGGCAGCAGGGTGTCGAACAGGCGCAGCTTGGCGGCGCGATAGGCCTCCATGTCGCCGTGATAGTCGAGATGATCCTGGGTCAGGTTGGTGAAGGCCGCCGCCTTCAGCGACACCCCGTCCAGCCGCCGTTGGTCGATGCCGTGCGACGAGGCCTCGAGCGCCAGATGGGTCACGCCCCCGGCGGCCAGTTCGGCCAGCAGGCGGGCCGCGTCGGCGGCGTCGGGGCTGGTCAGGCCGGGTCCGGTCAACGCCTGATTAACGTTACCCGACTGTTTCAAAACCCCCAGCGTCCCCATGCTCGCGGCGGACAGTCCGAGCGAGGCCCAGATCTGGCGGCAGAAGGCGACCACCGAGGTCTTGCCGTTGGTGCCGGTGATGGCCACGCACGTCGCCGGCTGGACGCCGTAGAAGCTGCGCGCGGCGATGGCGTAGCTGCGCCGCACATCGCCCGAGGTGACCAGCACCGGAGCCATGGCGGCGTCGGTGTCGACCGGGGCCAGCACGGCCGCCGCGCCCTGCGACAGGGCCTGGGGGATGAAGGCGCGGCCGTCGGCGGCGCTGCCGGGCAGGGCCACGAACAGGCTGCCGGGCGCGACCTTGCGGCTGTCGGCGGTGACGCCCGTGATGAGGGGATCCGCCGGTACGTCGCGGCGCAGCAGATCTGACAATTTTACCGAGGCGGCGGCGGTCATCGCCCGTCCCCCTCGACATCCTCGAACTCGGGAATCTTCTCGCCGAGGGCGGTGCGGTAGGGGTCGGCGCGGCGCTCGACGCCGAGGAAGGGGGCGATGCGGTCGGCGATGCGGCCCACGGCCGGCGCGGCCACATAGCCGCCGGTGCGCGGATAGCTGCCCGGCTCGTCGATCAGGATCAGGATCGAATAGCGGCGGGCGTTCAGCGGACCGTCGGCCGGGAAGACGGCGGCGAAAGTGCCGACCGCATGGGTCGGGTCGTAGCGGCCATTGACCAGCTTGTTGGCCGAGCCCGTCTTGCCGCCGACCCGCAGGCCCGGCGCGTCCGCGAAACCGCCCGAACCGCGCACCACGTTGCGGCGCAGCAGGTCGAGCAGGGTCAGGGAGGTCTCGGGGCTGACCACCTGACGGACTTCCGCGTTGGGCAGGCCGCCCTTGCGAAGGGTCAGGGGAATGAACCGCCCGCCATTGGTCAGCGCGCCCATGGCCGCCGACATCTGCAGCGGGGTGATCATGATGCCGTAGCCGAACGACAGCGAGGCGAGGGTGGAGTCGTCCCACTTGGTCGGGCGGCGCGGCCGGGCCGATTCGTGCAGTTCGATCGGCGCGGCGTCGAGCAGGCCGAAGCGGGTGAAATAGTCCCGCATCGTCGCCGGCCCCATCTCGACCGCGAGGCGCGAGGTGCCGATGTTGGACGAGTGGAGGTAGACCTCCTCCAGCGTCAGCACCTGGTTGGTGGCGTGGAAGTCGGTGATCCGGCGGTTGCCGATCATGAAGGCTTCTGAGGCGTCGAACCGGGTGTTCATGTCGGCCCGGCCGGTGTCGAGACCGGCGGCGACGGTGAAGGTCTTGAACACCGAACCCATCTCGTAGTGGGCCGAGGTGGCGCGGTTCAGCCGGTCGTCGGTCGGCCAGCTGGCCATGCCGAGGATTTCGCCGGTCTGGACGTCGGCGATGATGCCGACGGCGCCCTTGGCCTGGCTCTCCTCGACGGCGCGGGCCAGCTCGTTTTCGAGCACGCCCTGGACGCGCAGGTCGATCGACAGGGGGAAGTCCTCGCCGCGCGCGCCGGCGTCGCGAATTTCCTTGTTGAAAGCCAGCTCGGCCCCGGTCAGGCCCTGACCGCCCGTGTCGGTGACGCCCAGCACGTGGGTGGCCGAGTCGCCCAGCGGATAGACCCGGCGATCTTCCGGCTCGAAGGTTACCCCGCCCAGGGCGAGGCCGTGCACGGCCGCCTTCTCGCCCGGGGTCAGGCCCGGCATGACGATCAGCCGCCGGTCGCCCGACAGCACCTTGTTCAGCCGGCTCATCGAGATGCGCGGGAGAGCGCGTTTGATCTGCACGGCGGCGGCGCGGCGGTCCCACACCTCGGCCGGATCGATGTAGAGGCCATAGTGGACGATGTTGGTGGCCAGCAGGGCGCCGTTGCGGTCGACAACGTCGGCGCGGTCCACGGCGTTCGGATGGCCGCCCGACCAGACTCCGCCCTTGGGCGCCAGCAGGGCGGCGTTCACCGCGCCGAGGGCGAGACAGACGAACACCGCCGAGAACAGGCACAGGATGACGAAGATGCGGACGCGGGTGTCCTCTTCCGGTCGGGCGTCGGCGCGCGCGCGGCCGAACGAATGTTCGATCCGCCACATGATTTCGGTCAGCCAGCGCCACGAGGGCATGGAGACCCCGCCGCGCGGGCGGCCGGGCGCGGGACGGTTCCAGGCGTGCGGATCGTCGTGCACGCTCATTGCGCGACCTCCGCGGCGTCAGGGGCGGGACCGGGGTCCGCGTCGGGCACGGACGGGATGGTCGGGGCGATGATGACCGCCGGCGCCGGTTCGGGGATCGGGGCCAGTGCGGGCAGGCTCGCTTCGGTCGCCTGGCGGTGCACGTCCACCGGCTCCAGTCCGGCGGCGCGGGACAGGGCTTCCAGCCGGCCGGGCTGCTCCAGACGCGCGACCTCGGCCCGCAGCAGGCGAACCCGCTGGCCGTTCTGGGTGATCTGGCGCTCGAGGCTGGCGATCCTGGCGCTCTCGCTCGCCGCCGCCGCCTTGGCGAGATAGACCGAGAAGATCATCGCCGCGACCAGCATCAGGCCGATGATCTCGACCCAGCGAACGCCGCGGACCTTCCAGTCGAACACACGCTTCAGGGTTCCGGCCGCCCTCATGCCGCGACCCTCCCCCAGGCCGGGGCGTCGGTGCGCACGGCGGCGCGCAGCTTGGCCGAACGGGCGCGGGGATTGACGGCGCGCTCTTCCTCGCCGGCCTCGCGCGCGCCCTTGAAGATCAGGGTGAAGCTGGGCTTGCGGGGATCGATGGCGACCGGCGCGTGGCGCGAGCCGCCCGGGGCGTTGCCGGTGCGCTCGGTCAGGAACGCCTTGACGATGCGGTCCTCAAGCGAATGGAAGGTGACCACCGCAAGCCGGCCGCCCGGCGCCAGCGTCGCCTCGGCCGCCTCCAGCCCGGCGCGCAGCTCGCCCAGCTCGTCGTTGACGGCGATGCGCAGGGCCTGGAACACGCGGGTGGCAGGATGGATCGGCGCGCCGCGGCGGCCGCCCAGCGCCTTCTCCACCACCTCGGCCAGGTCGAGGGTGCGGGTGAAGGGCTTCTCGGCGCGGCGGCGGAGGATGGCGGTGGCCACGCGGCCCGACTGCCGCTCGTCGCCGTAGAGCTTGAAGATGTGGGCCAGCGGGCCGTGGTCCCAAGCGTTGACGATGTCAGCGGCGGTCTGCCCCTCGCCGGACATGCGCATATCCAGCGGTCCGTCGCGCATGAAGGAGAAGCCACGCTCGGCCTGGTCCAGCTGCATCGACGATACGCCGATGTCGAACACCACCCCGTCCAGCTTCGCCTCGCCACTCCCGGCGAAGGCCTCGGCCAGACCTGAGAACGGCGTGCGGATCAGGCGGAATTTGCCGGGGAAGTCGTTGGCCACCGCATCGGCGTGCGGCTGCACCGTCGGGTCGCGGTCCAGCCCGATGACCGTGGCTCCGGTGGCGAGGATGGCGCGGGTGTAGCCGCCGGCGCCGAAGGTGGCGTCGATGATCACGTCGCCGGGGCCGGGCGCCAGGGCCTCGAGGACTTCGGCCAGCAGGACAGGAGCGTGAGGGTTGGGGGCGTGCGGACTCATGCGCCCTCCCCGCCCGGGCGACGGCCGGCCAGCAGAGCCTTGCGCCCGGCCTCGCCGCGCTCGCGCACAGCCTGACGCGCCAGGGCGCGGCGCTCGTCGCGTCGCGCGTTCCAGCGGGCGCGGTCCCAGATCTGGAAACGCGAGCCGAGGCCGACGATGGCCACGTCCTCGCCCAGACCGGCGTCCTGACACAGGTGTTCGGGCAGGGTGATCCGCCCGCCCCCATCATAGGCCAGCGGGCGCTGACCGGCGTAGAAGGTCTCCTCCAGCGCCGTGCGCACGTCGTCGCCGAACGGCAACTCCTCGATCATCGAGACGTATTCGGCCATCAGCTTGTCGCCGCCGGCCTCGAGGCAGTCGGACTCGATCGAGAAGAAGCAGAACACGCCGTGCTCGGCGCCGTTGTCGGCCGTGCGGAACTCCTGCGGGATCAGCAGGCGGCGCTTGCCGTCCAGTTGTTTCTCATAGGTCGAGAGAAACACGCCCTGCCCAAACTCGGACCCTTCGATCCGCCCCTCTGCGTCTCGAGCGCATCCCCGCGCTCGCCAACCCCAATCCGAAGCCTATGGGATAGCATGGGATCAAATGGGTCTCAATGGGATTAGTTGACGGAAGTTAACCTCGACCGCGGGGCTGAACGCAGTCTATTTCAGAACATACACAGAACATCCAAAGTATAGACAGGCTGTGGATGAATGTTGCGATGCAATAGGTTAACGGCGCCCCTCTGGCGGAGGCGGCGACGCGGTCGCTCGCGCTCAAGCAGCGAGCGACCGCGTCGCGAGCGTCAGCGCCCCAAAAAGAAAGGTCAGACGGCCTGTAAGCCGGGTTCTGTTCCGTCCGAAGACGGCGACGATCATTCCTCTGGACCGGCCATTGCTGACCGGTTCTCGCGACCTACCCGGACGCCTCGGGCGGTGAACCCTGCGGCCGAAACCGCGCGACGTCCCTATTCGGTCTTGCTCCAGGCGGGGCTTGCCATGCCGTCCCTGTTGCCAGGCACGCGGTGGGCTCTTACCCCACCCTTTCACCCTTCCCTGCCCCGAGGGGCAGGCGGTTTGCTTTCTGTGGCGCTATCCCTCGGGTCGCCCCGGGCGGAAGTTATCCGCCGCCATTTCACCGTGGAGCCCGGACTTTCCTCGACGGGGCGAGCCCCGCCGCGACCGTCCGGCCGTCTGACGGGGCCTAGGTGGCCTCTTCCGGCGTGGAGGTCAACGTCGCGGGATCGGCCGGGGCATAGCCATAGATCCAGAACGCTCCCGCCCCATCCTGACGAAAGGGGATGTGCAGACGCCCGAGCAGATCACGGAACTGGTCGGTGCAGTCGTGAACGGGACCCGAAACCAGTGCGCCGGCGAAGGCTCTGTATCGCGGGACAACACGCATCCATTCAATGCTGAACAGGGGTTCAAGGTCCTCATCTATCCACGCGCCGGTTCCATCGACCTGTTCGCCGTCCCAGGGAATTTCCCGCGGCCCCAGCACGTCCTGCAACTGAAACACTGGCGGAAACGGCAGTTCGTCGAGGACGGCGTCCCTTAGCGCTCGCCATCGGGTGGCGTTCATGAAGGAGGCCAGCCCGCGCCGCTCGACCTCGGCGCGCACCGCGGCCCTCAGCCGAGGCAGTTCGATCTCGATCCATCGCGCCTGACGGGCGGCCCGGTCCGCCGCGCGTCGGGCGGCCCTGTCAGCCTTCGTCAGTTGCTTGCCGGTCACTGGAGCACGCCGGTGACGCTCTCCGCCGTCGCCAGCTGGAGCACGCCCATCAGGGTGGCCCGCGTTTCGCCGTCGGCGATCCCGTCGACCTTCGCGGGCCGCCAGTGGCGCTGAAAGGCCTCGACGGTCAGGCGGGTGGCCTCGTCGTAGTCGCCGCCGGGCTGAAGGCCGTAGCCGAGCCGGTGCAGGCCGGCGCGCAGGACGATGACCCCCAGCCCCTCGTCGCCCATGCCGAGCGGGGCGCCGAGGGCGGCGATGCGTTCATGCGCCGGCTCGAACCACAGGCCGTGGCCCAGCGACGCCAGCCGCTTCCACGGAAAGCGCTCGCCAGGGTCCTGCTTGCGATCGGGGGCGAGGTCGGAATGGCCGATGATGCGGGCGTCGGGGATGGTCCAGCGGGTGCGGATGTCGCTGACCAGGCTGATCACGGCGGCGATCTGGGCCTCGGGAAAGTCGCGGTAGCCGAACTCGTGCCCCGGATTGACGATCTCGATCCCGATCGAGGCGGCGTTGCAGTCGGTCTCACCCTGCCAGACGCCCTTGCCGGCGTGCCAGGCGCGGCGCTCCTCGGCGACCAGGCGCAGGATCGCGCCGTCCTCTTCGACGACGTAGTGGGCGGACACCTTCGCCTCGGGGTCTCTCAGGCGGGAGACCGCCTCTTCGGCCGTGCGCATGCCGGTGTAGTGCAGCACCAGCATGTCGGGCGGGCCGCGGCGACTGTCGAAATTGGGCGACGGCGCGTCCCGGACGACCAGCATCCTAGCGGCCCGAACGCTCCCAGCCATAGGCGACCCAGGTGCCGTCGACCTTGCGGGCCTCGATGACGTCGTCGCCGCGCCGGCGGCGGACGGAAACGGTACGGCGCGCACGCAGGGCGAGGCCGGCGAGGAACACGAGGGCGCCGGCGAACAGGGCGATGACGGCCACGGCGGCGGCGGTGAACACGGCCAGCACGGCGCCTATGGCCATGGCGGCGAGGGTGGCGATCGCGCCGCCCAGCCACATCACCGAGGCGACAAAGCCGTTGGCGGGGCGCCGGGCGGAGGGGCCGGAACCGAAGATCAGGCGGTCGGGCTGGGTCATGACTTCACCTCTGGGACGCTGTGAACAACGCCGAACTCCGAATGTCGGTCCATCACGGTGAACGGTCAATGACCGGCCGCTTCACAGGCGAGTGTCCGATTGTCGCTGTTCAGTAGGGCTGATCGGCCAGAACGGAGGCCCCGGAGGCCCGCGCCCGCTCGGTCTGGAGCCGGCGCACGGCGGCCTCGGCCTCCGGATCGTTCATGATCGCGCCGATGCCGACCAGCACCCGCGCCGCCTCGCCCGACACGCCGAACAGCTCTGACAGGGCCGCGAACGGAGACTTCGATTCCGGATAGCGTTTGAAGCGGACGGACTCGTCGGTCGGGATCTCGGCCAGTTGCCGGGCCTTGGCGATGGCTTCCTCCATGCCGCCGAGCTGGTCGACGAGACCGATGGCGCGGGCCTGGGCGCCGGTCCAGACGCGGCCGCGGGCGATCTCGCGCACCCGGGCGGGCGGCAGGTTCCGGCCACGGGACACCCGGGCGATGAATTCCTCATATGTCCGGTCGATGGAGGCCGCGAAGGCGGCGCGGTCGGCGGGGTCGAACGGCTCGGACGGCGAGAAGGCGTCGGCGTACTCGCCGCCGACGGCCAGGTTGCGCATGTCGATGCCGAAGCGGCCCAGCGCGTCGGCCAGCACGAGCTTGCCTCCATAGACGCCGATCGAACCGGTGAGGGTCGAGGGCTGGGCCACGATCCAGTTGGCTTCCGAACTGATCCAGTAGCCGCCGGAGGCCGCATAGTCCCCCATCGAGATGACCACCGGCTTGCCGGCCGCCTTGGCCGCCCGCACAGCCGCCAGGATCTGCTCCGAGGCGTCGGGCGAACCGCCGGGCGAGGACACCCGGAACACGATGGCCTTCACCGCGTCGTCCTCGATGGCGTCGTAGATGGCCTCGGCCAGGTCATCGGACATGATCGAGGAGCCGCCGCCGAACGGATCGGCGCTGCCGCCGGTGCCGGTCATGATCGCGCCTTCGCCGCCGACGATGGCGATGGCGTTGCGGCCCGCCCCGTTTCGCGAACCCTTGGCCGAGGCGTAGTCGCCGAATTCCATGATCTCGGCGCCGCGGCCGGCCACGCGCTTCGCCTCGGCCTCGGCCTCCTCGACCTGGCCGATCTTGTCGATGAGGCGGCGCTGGAGCGCCTGCGCCGACGTATGCGGGCCGGCCTCGATGGTCGCGCGCAGCGCCTGCGGCGTCACCTTCCGGTCCTGCGCCGCATTGGCGAGGGCCGACGTGTAGATGGAGCTCATCCAGGCCGACATCGCCTCGCGATGGGCCGGAGTGTAGTCGCTCTCGGTGAACTCGTTGACGGCGTTCTTGTATTCGTAGCGCTGCTCGAACTGGGCGTTGACGCCGTATTTCTCGAAAGCCCGGCCGAGGAAGATCGACTCGGCCGAAAATCCGGCCAGCTGGAAGTTCGAGGTGTTCTGCATCCACAGCTCGGAAGCCGAGGCCCCGATCATGTAGCTGGAAACGGCGGCCCCGACCGGCTGGAAGCCCTGGGCGTGGGCGATGACCCGCTTGCCCGAGGCGCGGAAACGGCGAATGGCCTGACGGATCTCGTCAGCGGCGGCGGGCGTGATCCCGGCCTCCGGCAGGCGGACCAGCAGCACCTTGACCCGGCCGTCGTCCTCGGCCTGGGCCAGGGTGTCGACGATCTGCATGGTCGACAGACCGCCGCCGCCGAACATGGCGAACGGATTCGTCGGGGCCTGATCGGTGACACCCGCGCGCAGATCCAGCTCCAGCACGGCGTTCGAGGGGGTCGGCTCCTTCGACGAGGCCGAACTGACCGCGATCGTGATCAGGACAAAGGGCACCACCACCAGAAAGAGGAACAGGCCGGTGAAAACACCGAGCACGGTCAGGAAGAATTGCTTCATGGCGAGGGGAGTCGTCCAGGGCGCGGGCCGGGTGATGGCTCCATTTTGACCATAGAGCGGCTCGGCTTGCGGTCAAATGAACTGCCCGTAACAAGCGAGCGGCAACGCAACATGACATATTGCGCCGCAACAGCGGCGATTGATGAGGGCGGTCGGACCCACTATATGAGCGGTCTGCGAGCGGGGGCCGATCGCCCCGCGTCATCCGGACCGCACTCCCCATGCTGGTCACCCTGATGAAGGCCAAGCTGCACCGCGCGACGGTGACCCAGGCCGATCTCGACTACGAAGGCTCGATCGCCATCGACGCCGACCTGCTCGACGCCGCCGGCATCTTCCCGCACGAGCAGGTCGATGTGCTGAACATCACCAACGGCCAGCGCTTCACCACCTACGCCATCGAGGCCCCGCGCGGCTCGCGCGTAATCGGCGTCAACGGCGCCGCCGCCCGTCTGGTGCAGAAGAACGACAAGGTCATCGTGGTGACCTACGGCCAGCTGCCGCAGGAAGAGGCCCGGCAGTGGTCGCCGACCGTCGTGCTGCTCGACGATCGCAACGAGATCAAGCGCGCGGCTTGACGGCGGCCTCGCGCGGGCCTTCCCTGCCGTCAGGGAGGCGCCCATGGCCCGCAGCATTCAATGGATCAAATGGGTCCTCTACGGGCTCTACGCCGTGGCGGGAGCCGTCGCCCTGCTGCTGGCCGCCCCGGCGGGTCTCGATCTGCTGGGCCTGCCGATCGACCAGCTGACCTTCCTGCCAGCCCGGGTGCTCGCCCTGCCGTGGAGCCTGATCCTGCTGGTCTGGGACGACGGCCCCGTCACCGCCCTCGCCATCCTCGGCGTCGGCTACATCCTCAATCTCGGTGTCGGCATGGTGCTGGTGCGGGCAGAGTGAGGTTTCCGCCCGGAAGCGATCCAGCTTGACGGTCGGGTCCGGGCGCCTTCCCCTCGGATGCAACCTGTGGGGATCAGATCATGAGATTACTGGCCAGCCTGACCGCGATCGTTCTTGCGGGCGCGCCCATGGCGGTGTCGGCCCAGGACAGGCCGAATGAAGCTTCGACGATCGTCGTGACCGGCGAAGGCTCGGCCGAGGGGCGTCCCGGGTCCTTCACCGTCGATGCCGGCCTTCAGGGAAGAGGCCCGACCCAGACCGCCGCGCTTCGGGAACTTTCGGAGGCGCAGAGCCGCCTGCTTGCACAGTGGCCTCGACTGGAGGGTCTGAGGGAGGGCGTGGCCACGACGGGGGACATCTCGATTCAGCCGCATCGGGACCCCGAGTGTGAAAGCAACGCCCGCCGGGACGATAGCTGTCCGGTTCTCGGCTACGTCGCTTACAGCGCCATCATGCTCAGAGGGGCGCCGGCCGAGCGCGCGGGCGACGCGGTGTCGCTCGCATCCGACCTCGGAGCGACCAGCGCCCGCCTCGATGAATACGAGGTGTCAGACCGGCAGGCGCTCCGGGAGCAGGCTAATCGCGCGGCGTTCGAAGACGCGCGCCGCCAGGCCAACCTGCTGGCCAGCGCCTCCGGAAGACGACTTGGGCGGCTCGTCAGAATTCAGGACCCCAGCGCCGCCCGTTACGACGGAGAGTCCTTTCAGATCGAGGAAGTGGTGGTCGTCGGGAGTCGCGTTCGGCCGGCGGTGTCGATCGCCGCCGCGCCCGAGCCGATCCGGGTTTCCGCCCGCATCACCGTCGTCTTCGAGATCGAATGAGAGGTGAAGCGAGGGCCCTCCGGCCCCCGCCTCCTGACCCTATTACCGGTTCAGGTCATAGACCCCGGTGATGTCGATCCGCACCGTCAGCTCGCCGGCGGCCACCGGGGTCGAGCCGGCGTCCATGGCCATTTCGGCCCTGGCGTACATCGGCTGCGGCGGCCGGGGCGAATAGCCGCCGCCCTCGGTCAGCGAACGGATGCCGCCCAGCGGCACGCCCAGAGCCTGCGAATACAGCGCCGCCTTGGCCTGCAGGTTGCGCACGGCGAGCATGCGGGCCTGGTTCTCCGCGGAGGTCGGATCCTTGAGACCGAACGAGATGCCGTCGATCTGGTTGACCCCGGCGGCGACCACCGCGTCGGCGGTCGTGCCGACGGCGGTCAGGTCGTTGATGGTCACCGTCACCCGGTTCTGGGCCTGATAGCCGCGCAGCCGGGGCGGCTCGTTCTGGACGTAGTCGTACTGGGCCGACAGGTTCAGGCCCGAGGTCTGCACGTCGCGCTCGGCGATTCCGGCCCGGCGCAGGGCGACCATGACCTGATTCATGCGGGCCGCATTCTGGCTCATCGCCTCGGCGGCCGTGGCGGCCTCCGTGACCACGCCGAAGCTGATCGTCGCCATGTCCGGCGCCGCCCTGACCTCGCCATAGGCCGACAGGTTCAGCGCCGGGCGCTCGGTCACCGCCTGGATGGTCAGCGGCGCGCCGCCGCCGGGCTGGCTCTGGGCGAAGGCGGCCGGGGCCGCGAAGGCGACGGCGGCCGCGGCGAGGAGGCTTCCGCTCACCAGCAGGACGCGGTTGGACAGGGCGGGCGCGGCGGTGGCGCGGGCCTTGGAAGCGGGTCTGTTCATCGGTCGTCTCCTGATGCGGCGGTCCGTCTGAAGGTGGGCGCGGACCATGGCGGCACCTTGGCCGTTCGTGTCTGAACCAACGCACGGCCCCGGTCTGCAGGTTCCGTTCATCGGCATGAAATCAGGCGCCGTCGGCAGCCGCGCATGACCCTTGGCAAGTCGCCGCACCGCCTGCTAGGCCACAGGAACAGCCACGGAGGGCGCGTAGCTCAATGGTTAGAGCCGACCGCTCATAACGGTCTGGTTGGGGGTTCGAGTCCCTCCGCGCCTACCGTCCCCAGAAGCCGCCGCCGCCCCGGCTCCAGCGGTCCTCGCCGCGATAGCGCTCGTCGTAGACATAGCGGCCGTCGCGGTCGTACCAGCCTTCGCCGTTGCGGTAGCGGTCGTAGCCGTCCAGCGAATAGCCGTCGTCGTAATATTCGATGCCCAGCAGGCCGTCCTCCTGGTCCCACCAGTTGCGCGGATACGAGCCGAAGGCGCACTCCCAGCCCTCGCCCGGCCGCCAGTAGGGCTCGTAGCGGCCACGGTAACGGTCGCGGAACTGCGGCCGGCAGACGTATTGCGAATAGACCCGGTTGCCGCGCGCCTGAACATTGGCGCGGTCCTCGGCGTAGATCACCTCCTGCACGGCCGAGAAGACGTTGTTGACGATCACCGCGCTGCCCGAGGCGGCGGCGACGCCCACCGTCGTGGCGCGGATGCGGCTGTCGGTCAGGCGCAGCTCACCATTGTAAAGGACCACGCCCTTGTCCGAGCGGCCGATCCGACTGTTGCTGATATCGACCGAGGCCCCCTCGATGGCGACGCCCTCGACATAGCCGACGATGGCGGTGTTCTCGATCTCGACCCGGCCGTAGTCCCGGCCAGATCGCACGATCATGCCGATCGAGCGCGGCCCGAAGGCGTTCGGCGCGTTGGTGCCCTTCAGCGTCGTCGAGACGATGCGCGAGGTTTCACCCGGCCCGGGGATCAACTCCATCCCGGACTGGGCCCCGGTCACCACGACTTCCCAAGCGTCCAGCACCGCGCCGTCGGCGACGATGGCCGGTGCGATCGTCTGGGCCTCGATGATGGTGTCGCGCAGGTGCAGCAGGCCGCCGTCTGCGTAGATGGCGGCCTCGTCGCCGGCGTGGCGGAACCCGACGCGGTTCATGATGATCTCGGCGCCGTAGCCGACCACGCAGGCGGCGTCTCCGGCGCGCGGCGATGCGAAGACCATGTCGCGGATCTCGACGCGGACGCCCTGAGCGACGGTGATGCACGGCAGGCCGTCGGGAGCCTGCAGGGTCGGGTTACCGGTGCGTTGCCAGTCGCGGGGATCGAAACCGCTCTCGCCGATCAGGGTCAGCGGCTTGTCGATGTTCAGCCAGCCGACGCAGGCGCCGCCGCGGGCGCGGATCACCAGGGTGCCGCCCGGCCGCACCCGGCGAACGGCGTCCTCGACCGCGCCCGTGCCCGGATTGCCGCCGCAGTCGACCAGCACGATCTCCTCGCCGCCCGGCCGGTGCGGCGGATAACCGGGCCGCCAGTCGGGGCGGTGACGGCCGTAGTCGTAGCGCCGGTGGTGCGAGCCGCGGCTGCGGTAGCTGCGCGTCGGCGGATCGAGCAGCAGGCCGAAATTAGGCCGCGTCTGGCTCTCGACCTTGGCGGCGACCTGGGCATGGGCCGCGGGGCCCTGCGCCAGCGCCACGAGGGCGACGGAGGCGGCGATCGCGGCGGCGCCGGCGACCGTGCCGCGGAAACCACCGAAGGGGAGACGGATCGTCATGGTTCCACGCCCTCCTTAACGGCGCTGCTGCGAACGGGAGACCTGGGCCAGCACGGCCTGCAGGCGGGCGGCCGAGGGGCCGAAGCCCGAAAGAGCCGAATCGATTCGGAGGACCACGGCCTGGGCCTTGTCCTGATCCGCCACCCCCGAGACGCCGAGCGCGAAATAGCTGGACATGGCGAACTTCGCTTCAGGACTGCCCTGGCGAGCCGCCTCGGCGAACCACTTGAACGAACGGGCGTAGTCAGCGGGCACGCCGATGCCTTCGGCGTACATCACCGCCAGCACCAGTTGAGCTTCTGACGAGCCGTTGATCGCGGCCAGCTGGATGGCGCGGACCCGCTCCAGATAGGACAGCCGGCTCTCCATCGCGTGGCCCAGCATGGCCTCCAGCGTCTCGATCTGACGCTTGGACAGGTCCTCCGGCCGTGACGCCGCCGTCTCGGTGATGCCGAGGTAGCGCAGGGCCCGGCCGACGTGGATGAAGGGCAGTTCCGTACCCATCCGGGTCAGGGCGTATTCATAGGCGTCGCCGCGCGGACGGCTCTCGTCCGAAAACGGCACGCCCGAGTCCGGCGCCTCGTTGGGATAGAATTCGAAGGGCGGCGTCCACTGACGGGCCTTGGCCTCGACGAAGCGGCTGTACTGGTCCCGCCTCGGCGCGGATTTCTCGAAATCCTTCATCAGCACATAGGCGCCGACGTCGCCGGTCTGCACCGCGAGATAGTTGTAGAGATAGGCGTCGACGTCGTTGCGGGGGAACAGGCTGGTCGCGGCCAGATAACCGCGCTGGCGGCGGTCGTGGCTGTTGGGTCCGCCGCCCCGGCCCCAGGCCTCGCGGGCCTCGCGGTTGTCCTCCGGTTCGCCGAACGGGCCGTACAGGCCGTCATGCAGGCGGGCCAGCGTACGGAAACCCTCGGCGTCCTGCGTCGAAAGGACGTAGACGACGCGATCACGCACCTCTTCCTGCTCCTCGCGGGTCATCCGCCCCAGCTGCCGGTCCAGCCGCTGATAGGCCATGTGCCGCTCGAAGGCCCGGCAGTCGTCGTATTTCGACAGCGGCCTCCAGCCGCCGAAGCCGCCGCGGTCGACGCGGTTGATCGGGGCGTATCCCTCGTCATTGGCCAGCGCCATGGCGTACCAGGTGGCGCTCTCGATCGGATCCTCGATGTTCTTGTCGGTGGCGCGGATGGCGGCGTAGCGCGATCCCAGCTCCAGCTGGGCGAAAAAGTCGCCCAGGAAGGCGGCGCGTCGCAGGGCGCGCAGGCCCGTCTCCTGGGCGTTGAATTCGGATCCGGTCAGCGACGCGGGACGGGGGCAGGCGTTGGACGCCGTGTCCGTGCGCTGCCAGAACCGGAAGCCGTCTGCCCTGTCGCCGCACGAGACCATGCCGAGGGCGGTCAGCGCCAGAACCCCGGCGATCGCTGCAATGGCGACGGGGCCGCGCGACCGGTCGGACCGGCCGCGGTCGGTCTTGTTCGCATCGCCCTCGCTCATGAGTCCTCGCACTACTGGAGCGGGCGTCCCCCCGGCTCACCCGTTAAGCTTTGCGCGACCGGACAGTCCGGTCCAGTTAACTGTCTGTCAAGGTTAACGCCGTTTCGCGACAAAGCGTTGCCGCACCTAGGCCATTTTGTGTTCGTCTTCGTACTTATCCCCACCAATCAATCGCTTGCGATTCCCCTGACAGGCGAAAAGGTCCCCTCGCCTGACGCCGTGGGGGCGCCTATATGGCTGCCGTTGCCTGGAGCCAGCCCCGATGTCCTACCTCGCCCGTGACGATCGCCCCGCCGACAAGGCCGCCCGCTACGCGGAGGCAGAGGAGGAAATTCTCGCCGTGCTGGAGGGCGAGCCGAACCTGACGGCGCGGATGGCCACGGTGTCGTCGATGCTGGCCGACGCCTTTCCCGTTTTCTTCTGGACGGGTTTCTACGTGGTCGATCCTGACAAGGACGCCGAGTTGGTGGTCGGCCCCTATCAGGGCACACTCGGCTGCCTGCGCATTCCGTTCGGCCGCGGCGTCTGCGGCGCCGCCGCCCGCGACCGGAAGACCCAGGTGGTCGAGGACGTCCACGCCTTTCCCGGCCACATCGCCTGCGACAGCCGCTCGGCCAGCGAGATCGTCGTGCCGGTGATCGACGCGGCCGGGAAGCTGATCGCCGTGTTCGACGTCGACGCCACCGAAGCCGCCGCCTTCGACGCCGTCGACGCCACGGCGCTGGAGCGGCTGCTGGGCCGGGTGTTCGCGGCCTGATCATCTGCTAAGCCTCGCCCCATGCGGATCGGCGTGGACTTCGGCGGCACCAAGATCGAGGCGGCGGTCGTCGGCGACGACGGGGCCTTCCTCGCCCGCCGACGCGAACCCAACCCCGGCGCCTATGACCCCGCCATCCGGACCGTCGCCCGGCTGATCGCGGCGGTGGGGGCCGAGACCGGCGCGACCGGCCCCGTCGGCGTGGCGGCGCCCGGCTCGATCTCTCCCACCCGCGGCGTGATGCGTAACGCAAACTCGACCTGGCTGAACGACCGCGCGTTCCCGCAGGATCTCGAGCAGGCGCTCGGCCGGCCGGTGCGGCTGGCCAACGACGCCAACTGTCTGGCCCTGTCGGAAGCCGTCGACGGCGCAGGGGCGGGCAAGCCCATGGTCTTCGCCGTCATCGTCGGCACCGGCTGCGGCGGCGGAATCGCCGTGAACGGAAGCCTCGTCGAGGGCGCCCACGGCGTGGCCGGCGAATGGGGCCACACCGCCCTGCCCTGGGCCTCGGCGGAGGAGGCCCCCGGCCCGGCCTGCTGGTGCGGCCTGAACGGCTGCCTCGAGACCTGGGTGTCCGGCTCGGGCCTGCAGCGCGACCATCTGGAGCGCACCGGCCAGTCGCTGACCGCCGAGGACATCGCCGCCGCCGCCCGGGCGGGAGACGCCGACGCCCGGCGGTCGCTCGACCTGTGCATCGACCGGCTGGGCCGGGCCATGGCCATGGTGGTCAATCTGATCGACCCCGACGCCTTCGTCCTGGGCGGCGGCCTGTCCAACGTCGACGAACTCTACGACGCCCTGCCGCCGGTGGTGGGGCGTTACGCCTTCACCGACGCTTGGAGCGGCGTCATCGCCCCCGCCCGCTGGGGCGACTCTTCCGGCGTGCGCGGCGCCGCCCGCCTGTGGCCCCCGCCGAACCAACAGGAGACATCCGCTTGACCCGCACCCTCGTCATCACCGGCGGCCACGGCGTCCTTGGCCGCGCCGTCCTCGAAGCGGCCCTGGCCGACGGCCCGAACCTCGCCGTCATCGACCACGCCAAAGGTCAGACCGCACCCGACGGCGTGCTGGAGCTCGGCGGAGTCGACCTGACCGACAGCGGAGCGGCGGAAAAGGCCATGAAGGCGGTGATCGAACGCTTCGGCCGGATCGACGCCCTGCTCAACATCGCCGGCGGCTTCGTCTGGCAGACGGTCGACGACGCGGCGCCCGCCTGGGACCGGATGTACGCCCTCAATGTCACCACCGCCCTCAACGCCACCCGCGCCGCCCTGCCCCATCTGAAACGGTCGGACGAGGGCCGCATCGTCAACGTCGGGGCCGCCGGCGCCCTGAAGAGCGCGGCGGGCATGGGGGCCTACGCCGCCGCCAAGTCCGGCGTCCATCGCCTGACCGAGAGCCTCGCCGAGGAGCTGAAGTCGACCACGGTCACCGTCAACGCCGTCCTGCCGTCGATCCTCGACACCGACCAGAACCGCAAGGACATGCCCGACGCCGATCCCGCCAGCTGGGTTCAGCCGGCCGATCTCGCCCGCGTCATGCTGTTCATCGCTTCGCCGGCGAGCCGGGCCATCACCGGGGCCCTGATCCCCGTCACGGGCCGGGTCTGATGCAGCTCACGCGCTCGGTCCTCTACCTCCCGGCCAGCAATCCGCGGGCGATCGAGAAGGCGCGCGGCCTCGACTGCGACGCCGTGATCCTCGACCTCGAGGACGCCGTCGCCCCGGACGCCAAGGCTGAGGCCCGGCAGGCGGCGGTGGCCGCGCTGCTGACCGGCGGCTTCCGCCCCCGCGTCGGCGTCCGGATCAACGGCCTCGACACCCCTTGGGGCGCGGACGACCTGACGGCCCTGTCCGGTCTGAAGCCCGCCTTCGTCGTCGCGCCCAAGATCGAGAGCGCGGGGGCGGTGCGCGAGGTCGCCGCCCGCCTCCCGGCCGGCGTCCCCCTGTGGGTCATGATCGAGACCCCGCTGTCGGTCCTGCGCCTCGACGCCATCGCCGGGGCCGGCGCGCCTCTGGCGGCCCTGATGCTGGGCATCAACGACTTCGGCGAGCAGATGAACCTCGTGCTCGGCCCCGACCGCGAGCCGCTCAAGCCGTGGCTGGCCGCCGTCGTCGCCGCCGCCCGCGGCCACGGCCTGCTGGCCATCGACGGCGTGGTCAACGCGACCGACGACGCGGAACGCCTCAACGCCGAGTGCCGGCAGGGCCGCGCCTTCGGCTTCGACGGCAAGAGCCTTATCCATCCGAACCAGATCGCCGCCGCCAACGCCGCCTTCTCGCCCTCTCCGGAAGAGGTCGCCAGGGCCCGGGAAATCGTCGCCGCCTTCGCCTCCGCCGACGCCGCGGGCAAGGGCGCGATCCGGGTCGGCTACCGCATGGTCGAGCGGCTGCACCTCGACGCGGCGCATCGCCTGCTCGCCCGGCACGAGGCCGCCTCGACGCCGCCGCAGGACGCGCCTATCTAGTCCGTCCAGAAACAGAACCCAGCCGGCCCTCAAGCAGCGAGCGGCCGCGCCGCGAGCGTAGGGCCACCTCTTCCCATGACCAAAGCCGTCATCGCCGCCACCGGCCTGTTCACGCCGGAACAGTCCATCTCCAACGAGGAGCTGGTCGCGGCCTACAACGCCTTCGCCGGGCGCTTCAACGAACAGCACGCGGCCGGCATCGCCGCCGGCGACCTCGAGGCGCTGACCCCTTCCTCGGTCGAGTTCATCGAGAAGGCCTCGGGCATCAAGTCGCGCTTCGTGATCGACAAGGCGGGCGTCCTCGACCCGGGCCGCATGGTCCCCAACATCCCCGAGCGCGGCAACGACGAGCTGTCGGTGCTGGCCGAGATGGCGGTCAAGGCCGCCCGCGACGCCATCGCCGCCTGGGGCAAGCCGGTCAGCGAGATCGGCGCCGTCCTCTGCGCCGCCTCCAACATGCAGCGCCCCTACCCGGCCATGGCCATCGAGGTGCAGCAGGCGCTGGGTATCGAGGGTTTCGCCTTCGACATGAACGTGGCCTGTTCCTCGGCCACCTTCGGCATCAAGACCGCGGCCGACTTCATCGCCTCCGGCTCGGTCAAGGCGGTGCTGATGGTCAACCCGGAGATCTGCTCGGCCCATCTGAACTTCAAGGATCGGGACAGCCACTTCATCTTCGGCGACGTCGCCACCGCCGTCATCGTCGAGGCGGAGGATCAGGCCGTAGACGGCTGGGAGATCCTCGGCACGCGGCTGAAGACCGTGATGTCGAACAACATCCGCAACAATTTCGGCTTCCTGAACAAGGCCGCCCTGCCGACCGGCGAGGCCGAGCCGGTCGCCCCGACCGGTCTCACGGACAAGATGTTCGTCCAGCAGGGCCGCAAGGTGTTCAAGGACGTGGTGCCGATGGTCTCCGACATGATCGTCGACCACGCCGCCGACCTCGGGATCGACCCGACCGCCCTGAAACGGCTGTGGCTGCACCAGGCCAACATCAACATGAACCAGTTCATCGGCCGCAAGGTGCTGGGCCGCGAGCCGACGCCCGAGGAGAACGTCATCATCCTCGACGACTACGCCAACACTTCCTCGGCCGGCTCGATCATCGCCTTTCACCTGCATCACGACGGCTTCCAGCCCGGCGACACCGGTCTGATCTGCAGCTTCGGCGCGGGCTATTCGGCCGGCACGGTGTTCGTCAGGAAGCGCGCCTAGAGCTCTACCACCGTCTCCGTCGCCAGCCCGTGGGGCGCCATTTCGGCGACGATCTCCTCCAGCGTCAGCAAGCCGACGCAGGGTCGCGCCCCCGGCTCGATGCGCCCGGCCGCGATGGCCCGGATCGCCGCCAGCGCCGGCAGGCTGGGCGTCACCGGCCCCTCGCCCGGTTCGGCGACCAGCCGCCACACCGCCCGCGCGGCGCGCCCATCGCCGTCGACGCCCACGGCCTCGACCCGCATCGCGCCCCGGTCGGAGCCGAAGACGGCGAACCCTTGCGAGAGCCGCATCAGCAGTCCCGCCAGCGGGACCGGGGCGAAGCGCAGCAGCTCCACCAGCCGCGCCAACCCCCACGCCCCGAGATGCGCCGGCCACGGCTCCAGACCGGCGAGGAACAGGGCGCTCTCGCGTGGCTGGTGGCGTGCGGCGAACAGGTCGAGATCCGGCGTGTCACACAGCGACACCCGCCGCCGCCCCGCCTGTCCGAAGTCGCGCCGATACAGCCCGCTCCAGCCTGCCCGCGTCGTCCAGTCGCCGTCCTCGAAGACGCGCACCGGCCGACCCAGCCAGGACAGGATGGCCTGCATCACCGACAGGCCCCGCGGGGCCCGCGCCCCCGGAGAGATCGCCGCCTCGACCGAAGTCACCTCGCGCCAGCCCTCTGTCAGCCGGTCCAGCACCGCGTTCGACAGGGCCGGCGTCGAGCTGCACCCGGTCAGGGCCACGACGCCCGCCGCCCGCGCCGCCGCGTCCAGCGCCGGAAACGCCGCCACGAAATCCCGCCCGTCCGCCAGATCGACATAGTGCAGCCCGGCTGCGATGGCGGCCCGCGCCGTCGCCGGCTCTGCCCCCTGAAACGGTCCGGCCGCGTCGGCGACGATCGCCGCCCCGGTCTCCTTCAGGGCGACTGGCGTCAGCGTCGCCGTGTCCAGCGCCACGGCCTCGACCACGGCGCCGGGGAAGACCGCCCTCAGCCGCGCGGCGACCCCCTCGGCCCGACCCGCGTCGCGTCCGGCGGCCGTGACCTCGAAGCCATGGCGCAGCAGGCCTTCGCACAGCCGCGAGCCGAACACCCCGCCCGCCCCGATGACCAGAACGCGGGTCACGAAACGAACCGGGACCGGTCCCCGGCCGAGGGGACCATGCACTTTTCGGTCCGCCCGAAGATGCGATAGCGGTTGCGGGCGATCAGGTCGTAGACGGGATCCCGGATCAGTCTCGGCAGCACCTCGAGCATCGCGACAGACCCCGTGCCCGGCAGTTCGCCGAGAACGGTCAGCGCCGCGTCCGACTTGAACCAGATTTGTCCCTTCCAGATCACCGCATTGGTCTGCGGCGCCTCGGGATCGACGCCGAACCGCGCCGCCAGCGCCCGCCCGCGCTCCGACTGGAACGGCAAGAAGGCGAACCGGGCCTGCGGATCACGGTCGATGACGAACCGCACCCAGCGCGAGCAGAACACGCAGACGCCGTCGAACAGGATCAGGCCGTCGGGCTCATCGGGGGCGGGCTGCGGCGACCAGCGGCTCATGGGCCGACCGTGGGGTGCGCCGCCGCCCGGCGCAAGGCGGCGTTACGCCGCCGCCACCGCCTCGATCTCGACCAGCCAGGCCTCGTCGAAGATGCCTGTGACGATCACCGTCAGGGCCGGCTGCCGGCCCGCCAGCCGCCGCACCCGGACCTCGCGGTTCTCAAGGGCGTAGCGGCGATCCGACAGGAAGGTGGTCACCTTGACGAGGTTGTCCAGCGTCATGCCGGCGGCGGTCAGCTGGGTCTCGACATGGTCCCACACCTGTTCGCACTGGCCTGTGAAATCTCCGGCCAACGAGCCGTCGGGCGCGACCGGAATCTGGCCCGACAGATAGAGCCAGCGGGTCAGACCGGTCACCTCGACCGCCTGCGGGTACGAACCCTCGACCGGCGGCGAGCCGTCGCCGGTCAGGGGCCGTATCGTCAGCGTCACTGGCGGGCGGCGTCCGAACGGGCGCGCACCTGGGCGAACTCCGACGTCGGCTTCCAGCCGGGCCAGTCCTCGCTGTTCGCGAGGTCCAGACCCAGGTGATAGAGCAGGGTCAGGTTCTCGACCGCGGAGGTGAAGTCCAGATCGGGTGACCACTCGTCCGAAGGCTTGTGGTAGTCGGCGCCGAACTTGGCCTTCCAGGCCGCCTCGCCGGCTTCCTTGCCGCCCTCGACCCAGTCCCAGCCGTGCCACGGCATGATCGCCGGCACGCCGGCTCGGGCGAAGGGGAAGTGATCGGAGCGGTAGTAGAAGCCCTGCTCGGGCATGCTGTCGTCGGTGACATAGCGACCCAGCGGCTCGGCCAGCGCCTGAAGCCGGTCCTCGAGATCGTTCTGCCCCTTGCCGAAGATCGGGATGTCCCGGGTCGGACCCGACAGCGGCAACATGTCGATATTGATGTCGGCGACGGTCGTCTCCAGCGGATACACCGGATCGGCGGCGTAGCCGTAGGCGCCCATCAAACCCATTTCCTCGGCCGCCATATGGGCGAAGATGATCGACCGCTCGGGCCGCGGGGCCTGGCTGAGCTGGCGGGCCATCTCAACCACCCCGACGGTGCCCGAGGCGTTGTCCCAGGCGCCGTTGAAGATCTTGTCGTCGCCGGGCGTCTCCGGATGCTGGGCCTCGCCGCCGACGTGATCCCAGTGGGCCGAATAGACGATGGTCTCGTTCGGCCGCTCCGTTCCCGGGATGCGGGCCAGCAGGTTGTGGGTGACCAGGGTGTCGCTGGTCTCGGCCATATCGACCGACAGGGTGACGCCGTTCAGCGGCACGGCCTTGAAGGCGCCGGAGCCGATGCTGCCCAGCTGCGTGACGTCGAGGCCGGCGGCCGCGGCCCACTGCGCGGCGACATCGTGGTTGATGGCCATCGAGAATTCGAGATCGGCGGCGCCGGGCGTCAGGGTCCGGGTGCGGTTCGCGAACCGCGTGGCACGCTGCCACATCGCCGAATCCGCCGCCTGCGGCACGAGGGTGACGATGCCCACCGCGCCGCGGCGGAAGGCCTCGTCGGCCTTGTAGGCGCCGGACTCGTAGTTGGTGCTGTACTCGCCGTTGAACAGCTCGCCCTCGGGCTCGCCGCCCATCACCACGACGACCTTGCCGCGCACGTCGATGTCGCCGTAGTCGTCCCAGTTACGCTCGGGCGCGGTGATGCCGTAGCCGGCGAACACGACCGGGGCGCCACTGATCGAGGCGCGGCCGTCGTTGGTGGCCGCGCGCAGCGTCGCGTCGCTGCCGACGGCCAGCGGATGGCTGACGCCGTCCGGGCCGGTCCAGCTGGCGCTGGCCGCGCCCTCCACCGGGGTGAACCGCTTCAGATGCACCGGCTGCAGCCACTGGCCGTCCGGGCCGCCGGGCTGAAGACCCATGGCTTCATACTGCGCCTGCAGCCAGGCCAGCGTCATCCGCTCGCCTTCGGTGCCGGGATATCGGCCCTGGAATTCGTCGGCGCTGATGGTGCGGATGTCGCTGCTGATCCGCTCGGCCGAGAAGTCCTGCGCCAGCGCCGAACCGGCGGCGAACAGCAGCGCGGCGGCGGCGACGCCGCTGGTGAAAGCACGAAACATGTAGGAACGCTCCATCCCGATTTCGGAGCGCACTCTAGGGCGGCCCCGCGAGACCGCCCATTAAGTTTTCGTCATGTCCGGAGCGTGGCGAACGGGCCCGGCCGGCGCCGGCGTCAGTCCCGCGCGGCGGCGCTGGCGGCCCGGGCCGGACCGAACTCCGAGCCCGGCTTCCAGCCCGGCCAGACCCGGCTGTTGGCGAGGTCGCGCCCGATCCAGTAGGCGACTTCCATATCCTCGATCTGCCCCGCCAGATCCCAGTCGGCCGACCACTCGTCGTCGGCCTGGTGGTAGCGTTTGGCGCCGTACTCGTCGCGGGCGGCGATGCGCGGCTCGACCGGCGCATCGCGGAAGTCGCCGCTGCCCTCGGCATAGGCCATCGGCACCCCGCGCTTGGCCAGCGGGAAGTGGTCGCTGCGGAAATAGCTGCCGGCGGCCGGATTGGCGTCGGGCGCGATGGCCCGGCCCTGCCTCGCGGCGGCGGCGGCCAGCAGCTCGTCCAGCTGCGACTGGCCGTAGCCGATGACGCCCAGATCCGCGACGCGGCCATAGACGTTCATGGCGTCCATATTGAAGCCCGCCACCGTCTTCTCCAGCGGCCAGACCGGATTGGCGGCGTAGTATTCCGAGCCCAGCAGACCGCTCTCCTCGGCGGTGAAGCTGATCATCACGATCGACCGTTCCGGCCGCGGGCTCGCGCCCCAGACCCGGGCGAGCTCCAGCAGCGCGGCGGTGCCCGTGGCGTTATCGACCGCGCCGTTGAAGATGGCGTCGCCGTTGGCGTCGGGCTCGCCGACGCCGATGTGGTCCCAGTGCGCCGTGTAGAGAATGGTCTCGTCCGGATGAGTCGTGCCCGGCAGGCGGGCGAGGACGTTCTGCGTCGTGATCTGGCTGGTGGCCACGTCGAACATGCCGCTGAAGGTCGCGCCGGGCAGTTCGACCGGGCGGAAGTCGCGGCTGCGCGCCTGGGTCTTCAGCGCGTCGAAATCGAGGCCCGCCTTGCGGAACAGGTCGACGGCGACGTCGCGCTGGATCCAGCTCTCCAGCTTGACCCGCTCGGCGGCGGCGTTGTCGCGCACGATGTCGAACTGCGGCCCCGACCAGCTGTTGGCCACCGTGGCCCAGCCGTAGGAGGCCGGGGCGTTTTCGTGAACGATGATGACGCCCGCCGCGCCCTGTCGCGCCGCTTCCTCGTACTTGTAGGTCCAGCGGCCGTAGTAGGTCATGGCCCGGCCGTTGAAGGTGTTCAGCTCCGGCTGTTCGAAGTCGGCGTCGTTGACCAGCACGACGAGGACCTTGCCGCGCACGTCGACGTCCTTGAAGTCGTCCCAGTTCCGCTCGGGGGCCTTGATGCCGTAGCCGACGAAGACCAGCGGCGCGTCGGTCAGCATCACATGCCGGCCCGGCAGCCGGGTCGAGATCACGATCTCCTGCCCCGGGGTCAGCGGCATGGTCTCGCCGCCGACCTCGAAGGCGGCCTGGGCATCCGAGACGGTGAACCGGTTGAGGGTCACGTCCTGGGTCCAGCCGCCGTTCTCGCCGCCCGGCTCGAAGCCCGCCGCGGCGTAGTGCTCGGTCAGATAGCGGACCGTCATCTCCTCGCCGGGCGTGGCGATGCCGCGGCCCTGGAAGCTGTCGTCCGACAGCACCCTTGCATGCTCCAGAAGCCGCGCGGCCTCGAAGTCGACCGGGACCGGCGCCTCCGCTTCCATTGTGGCGCAGGCGGAAATCAGCAGGCCGGCGGCGAGCGCGGCGGCGGTCGAAAGGAGACGCATGGACAGGTGACCCTCAGCCTTGAAACAGGGGCCGGACCCTAAGGCGTCTGTCCGGGGCTGTCGATGCGACAGCCTTTCGTCAGCGCGGCGGCACGGCTCCGCCCGCCGGCCAGTCGGTGTCGCCGATCCGGGTCAGGCGCATCTCGATCATCTGGCGCGGCGGCTGGCCTTCCATGATGAAGGTCCCGACCTCATGCCAGGTCCCGTTGCGGATTGTCGCAACGTATTCGATCCGGGCGTTCGGCCCGGCCGGCGTCTCCCAGCGGAAGCCGTCCTCGGTGCGCTCGAACCGGTAGTCGCCGGAAAAGCCGTTGGCCCAGGAGCGGAAGCGGTAGCGACCTTCGCGCTCATCCCAGGACAGGACGGCCATGGCGTTGAACACGGTCAAGCCGTCGGCGGCGTAGCCCCGGCCCTCGATCACCTTGATCGAGCCGCCGAGCATCGATCCCACGCGCTCGGTCTGCGTCAGGGTCTCGGCGCCGCCGGGGCCGTGAACAACCGCTTGGCCGCGCCATTCTCCGTCCATGAAGTCCAGCGCGCCGAGGGCCTCCCGCTGGGCGGCCGAGCCAGCCGGCTGCACCGGGACTTGCGCGACCGCCATCGCCGGCGCGGCCAGTAGGATCGCGGCGACCGCAGACAGCATCAGGGGTGTGGTTTTCATGATGGCTTCTCCCTTGCACTTTGCTTCATAAAGCACTTGGCGCTATTTCGCAAGCCTGCGTTCGACCAGTCTCGCCGGACAGGAAAAACCCGCCGGAGCTGGGGCCCCGGCGGGTTCGTCATTCGGCGCTGGCGGGGTCGCTAGTGGGCGACGCCCTTCCAGATGCGGCGGTAGCTGACGTAGGTCACGCCGGCGAACAGGAGCAGGAAGATCAGCACCCCGACGCCCGACTGCTTGCGCTGGACCTGCTTCGGATCCGACGCCCAGGCGATGAAGGCGGCGACGTCCTTCGAATACTGGTCGACCGTCTCCGGCGCGTCGTCGTCATAGGTCACCTGGCCGTTCTGCAGAGGCGGCGGCATGGCGATGAAGCCGCCCGGGGGCACATGGTGCGCGTCGCCACTCCAGAAGGAGCTCAGATCGCCGGCCATATAGGGGTTGTAGTACTGACCCGGGCCGACCTTCAGCCCGGCCGGCGGCGCCACATAGCCCGACAGCAGGGAGTAGATGTAGTTGGCCCCGTCGTGGCGCGCCTTGGCCATGACCGACAGGTCCGGCGGCATCGCCCCGCCGTTGCCCGCGGCCGCGGCCGTGGCGTTCGGATAGGGGTTGGGGAAGCGGTCGGCGGGAACGGCGTCGCGCATGATCGCCTCGCCGGTCTCGCTGTCGATGTCCGGCACCTGGGCCTCGGCGGCCAGCACCTTGACGAAGCGGTTCTCGGCCGGGTTTTCCTGGTGCGGGTCGTAGAAGGGCCCGCCCGGCTCGGCCAGGCTGCGGAAATGCAGCAGGTCCATGCCGTGGCACGAGGAACAGACCTCGCGATAGACCTTGTAGCCGCGCTGCAGCTGGCCCTGGTCGAAGGTGCCGAACGGCCCGTCGAAGCTGAAGCCGCCGCTGCGCGGGTGCTTGGCCCCGCCCTCGGCGAGCGCGGGCTGGGCCGAAACGGCCAGGCCGGCCGCGACGGCGATCAGGACCAGGGTCTTTTTCATCGAACGCATCGAAGTCTCGAGGGTCATGGTCGGTCTCAGCCCTTCTGCTCGGAAGAGGCGGCGCCGAGCGGGGCGTCCTCCGTGGGCAGGACCGGCTCGGAGATGGTCGCCGGGATCGGCCTCGGGGTCTCGCGCAGGCCGACCAGCGGCATCAGCACCAGGAAGAACAGGAAGTAGTAGGCGGTCAGCAGGCGCGTCAGCCAGAGGTAGCTGTTCAACTGGCCGTCGAAGAGGGTGAAGCTGGGCATGCCCGGCACCACCTGCGCGTCCGGCAGCTGGGCGCCGCACCAGCCGAGCCCCATGCCGACCAGCACGAAGATGATGAAGAAGGTCCGCATCGTCGGGCGGTAGCGCATCGAGCGCACCTTGGACGTATCCAGCCACGGCAGGACGAACAGCACCCCGATGGCCGCGAACATCGCCACCACGCCGCCGAACTTGTCGGGGATGGCGCGCAGGATCGCGTAGAACGGCAGCATGTACCACTCGGGCACGATGTGCGCCGGCGTGACCAGGGCGTTGGCCGGGATATAGTTGTCGGCGTGGCCCAGGGCGTTCGGCATGAAGAAGACGAACCAGGCGAACAGGATCAGGAACAGCACGATGGCGAAGCCGTCCTTGACCGTGAAATACGGGTGGAACGGCACCGTGTCCTTCTTCAGCCGGTCCTTCGGAATGAGGATGCCGACCGGGTTGTTCTGACCGGCGTGGTGCAGGGCCCACAGGTGCAGCACCACGCAGCCGGCGATCACGAACGGCAGCAGATAGTGCAGCGAGAAGAAGCGGTTCAGCGTGGCGTTGTCGATGGCCGGGCCGCCGCGCAGCCAGATCAGCAGCGGCTCGCCGACGACCGGAATGGCCCCGATCAGATTGGTGATCACCTCGGCGCCCCAGAAGGACATCTGGCCCCACGGCAGGACGTAGCCGAGGAAGGCGGTGGCGATCATCAGGAAGAAGATCAGGCAGCCGACGATCCAGATCATCTCGCGCGGCGCCTTGTAGGAGCCGTAGTAAAGGCCGCGCAGCATGTGCAGATAGACCGCGATGAAGAACATCGAGGCCCCGTTGGCGTGGGTGTAGCGAATGATGTCGCCGCCGTTGACGTCGCGCATGATGCGCTCGACCGAGGCGAAGGCCAGTTCGGTGTTCGGCACATAGTGCATGGCCAGGATCACGCCGGTGGCGATCTGGATGACCAGGCAGAGCGCCAGGATGCCGCCGAAGGTCCACCAGTAGTTGAGGTTCTTCGGGGTCGGCAGCGACATATAGTCGGCGCCGAAGCGGATGATCGGCAGGCGGCTGTCAAACCACTTCTCGATGCCGGTCTTGGGGACGTAGGTGGATTCGTGATCGCTCATCGTTTTCTCGCCCGTCCTCAGCCGATTTTCACGCGGGTGTCGGACACGTATTCATAGGTCGGCACCACCAGGTTGATCGGCGCCGGTCCTTTGCGGATGCGGCCCGAGACGTCGTAGTGCGAGCCGTGGCAGGGGCAGAACCAGCCGCCGAAGTCGCCGGCCCCGAAGGTCGGCACGCAGCCCAGGTGGGTGCAGGAGCCGATCACCACCAGATACTGCTGGTGGCCTTCCTTGACGCGGGCGGCGTCGGGCTCCGGATCCTTCAGCGCGCTCATCGACACGGACCGGGCCTGCTCGACCTCGGCCGGGGTGCGGTAGCGCACGAACACCGGCTTGCCCTGCCATTTGATGACGACCTGCTGGCCTTCCTGAACCTTGGTCAGGTCGAACTCGATGGTCGACAGCGCCAGGGTGTCGGCGGCCGGGTTCATCGAATTGATCAGCGGCCACGCGGCCATGGCTCCGGCCCCCACCGCGGCCGCGCCGGCTGCGATGTGGATGAAGTCTCTACGATTGGGATCCTGATGGTTCGGATCGCCCTGGTCTGCAGCCACCGATTCGTCTCCTGAGCCGTTGGCGGCGTCGCCCCGCGGCGCGCCGTTTCAACGCTGTCGTTCCTTAGCGAAATCCCGGAGGACTGGCCCGGCCCGGCTTTGCGGCGCATCGCCGCAAGTCGCTGCCGCCTCTTGAGAAACGGTCGCAATTCGAGCCGCGACAAGCCCCCGGGCCGCGCGTATGAGGGCCTTAGAATGCGTCTCGCCCTTTTTCAACCAGCCATTCCGCAGAACGTCGGCGCCTGCATCAGGCTGAGCGCCTGTTTCGGGGTGGAACTGCACGTCATCGAGCCGACCGGCTTCCGTCTCGACGACCGGGCGATGAAGCGCGCGGCGCTGGATTACGGGCCGCTGGGACACCTGATCCGCCACGCCGGCTGGGACGAATTCCGGCGCGACCGCGGCCCCGGTCGGCTCGTCCTGTTCACGACGAAGGGGGCGACGCCGCTGAACGAATTCGTCTTCCAGCCTGACGACGTCCTGTTGTTCGGCAGCGAATCCTCCGGCGCCCCGGACTTCGTGCACGAGGCCGCCGACGCGCGGGTGGTGATTCCGATCCGGTCCGGGGCGCGGTCGCTGAACCTGTCGGTCAGCGCGGGGATCGCGCTGTGGGAAGGTATCAGGCAGGCCCGTTCCTGACCCACCCAGTCCCTACTCCGGCGCCCCCGCCTCCGGCAGCCGGGCCAGGTTCGGCCGCTCGCCGCGCTTGCTCGCGGCCACCGCTTCCACGCGGCGCATGACGCGCAGGACGTTCTCCCCGGCCAGCTTGCGGATGTCGGCCTCGCTCCAGCCCTCGGCCATCAGGGCGGCCAGCAGGCGCGGATAGGCGTCCACGCCATCGAGACCGTCGGGCAGGCTGCCGACGCCGTCGAAGTCGCCGCCGAGGCCGACGTGGTCGATGCCGGCGACGTCGCGAACGTGCTGGAGGTGGGCCACGACGTCGGCGATCCCGGCGCGGGGCGCGGGGTTGGCCGCCATCCAGGCCTGCATCCCCGCGGTGACGGCGGCGGGATCGCCGGGGTTCAGCGACTTGAGCCGGGCGTCCTCGGCCGAGCGGGCCGCGCCCCAGGTGCGCACCGTCTCGCTGACGAAGCCGGGCACGAAGGTGACCATGACCACGCCCCCGTCCTCCGGCATCATCCGCAGCACGCTGTCGGGCACGTTGCGGGGGTGGCCGGTGACGCCCCGGGCCGAGGAGTGGGAGAAGATCACCGGCGCCTCGGACACTCGCATGGCGTCCATCATCGTCTCCTCGGAGACGTGGCTGAGATCGACCATCATGCCGAGGCGGTTCATCTCGCGGACCACCTCCTCGCCGAAGGCGTTGAGCCCGCCCCATTTCGGCGCGTCGGTGGCGCTGTCGGCCCAGCTGGTGGTCGCCGAGTGGGTCAGCGTCATGTAGCGCGCCCCGGCGTCGTGGAACTCGCGCAGCAGCCCCAGCGAATCGGCGATCGAATAGCCGCCCTCCATGC
>Ga0114898_1000297_pt1 | contig 41523 bp, 56 predicted proteins | sample Malvired_Geostar_FD_83496 | JGI IMG/M metagenome (GOLD analysis project Ga0114898, IMG submission 83496) | Marine viral communities from the Global Malaspina Expedition - Malaspina viral metaG DeepMed_Geostar | ecosystem: Environmental > Aquatic > Marine > Oceanic | place: Mediterranean Sea...
GCCGAAATCCGCTCAGCCCCGCACGGAATGGACCACTAATCCAAACGCCGCGTCCCTCTCAGTGGGGGACGCGGGAATTGGTAGGCCGGGTGGGGGTCGAACCCACGACCATTCGATTAAAAGGCGTTCTTAAGTCTCTGAATTGGCGACCTTACGTCAGACGTTTCCGTTTCTGTTCACGTCCCGCAACGCCTGGGGTTTTCAGCGGAGTCTGACGCCGCGAACGCCGTTCGCGGCCCTAGGGCGTTGACTCCGATGTTCTCATGACGTTCTCGTTTCGCTATGAAGCCCCCTCGCCCCGCCCCACCTCTGCCGTCCGGCTTCCCCGGCGGCTATGTCCCGATCATTGGCACGGTCTCTGAGGACCGCGTGACCCTCCGCCGGCCACCGCCGCAGGCTAGCCGCCAGGTCCGCTGATGGAGGGCCGTTGGAACCACATCACGAGCAAGCCGGTCGCTCCACGGCCGACCCCGCCGCCCCGCGCCCTACGCCGGCCCTGGTCGGTCGAGGAGACCCCGGGCAGCTTTGAGGTCAAGGATCGCGAGGGCTTCCTCATCGTCCGGGTCTACTGGCGCGCCGAGCCGGCCCTGCATCAGCACTACTTCTCGTGGGATGAAGCCCGACGGGTGGCGCTCAACATCGCCAAGCTCCCCGATCTGGTCCTGGCCGAGAAGGCGAGGCAAAGTGCTGGCCAGCAGCAGTCGCCGGCGCCCATGCCGCCGGCCAGGCGGTGAGGCCCCCATGTGCAATCTCTACGCCCTGACCAAGGGCCAGCAGGCGATCCGCGAGCTGGCCCGCGCCGCCTTCGACCAGACCGGCAACCTGCCCTCACTCCCCGGGATCTATCCGGACTACCCTGCGCCGATCGTCCGCCAGGTGGACGGCGAGCGCGTCCTGGTCATGGCCAGGTGGGGCATGCCGTCGTCCAAGAAGGCCCAGCTCGACGCCGCCACCAAGCGCGCCGACAAGCTCCGCGCCAAGGGCAAGGATGTGGACTTCGCCGAGCTGCTGAAGATGGAGCCCGACAGCGGAACGACCAACGTCCGCAACACCAGCTCCAGCCACTGGAAGCCGTGGCTGACGCCCGAGCATCGCTGCCTCGTCCCCTTCACCGCCTTCAGCGAGCCCGGCCGGGACGAGGCCGGCAAGTACCGGCCCATCTGGTTCCGCCTGGCCGGCGACGATCCGGAGCCGATCGCCTTCTTCGCCGGCATCCACCTGCCCGGCTGGCAGGGCGTGCGGAAGATCAAGACCGGCTGGGAAACCGCCGACCTGTTCGCCTTCCTGACCACAGAGCCCAACGCCGAGGTCGGCGCCGTCCACCCCAAGGCCATGCCGGTGATCCTGACGCAGCCGGAGGAGTGGGAGGCTTGGCTGGCCGCGCCCTGGACCGAGGCAGGCGCGCTCCAGCGGCCGCTGGCGGACGGCGCGCTCGAGCGCGCGACGCCGCCGGCGGCCTGAAACGCAAAACGCCCCCGGCCGGGGGCCGAGGGCGTCTGAACTCACATCGATGTCGGGCGAAGCCGAGGCTATCCGCTCAACGGATACCTCCCACAAAAAGCCCCCGGCGCATGGCTGGGCCGGGGGCAAGGTGAAGGGGGATCAAAGGACGCGCGGCCGAATACTGCCCCCGGCCGCTGGGGATCTCTCAAGGCCCGCGCGGCGCGCGCGCTGCGCACCAGGCCTGCGCCTGGACTAGCCGGGTGGGCGGCTCCCGCGCCCAGGGCAACAGGTCCCCGAACACCCAGGCCGCCAGCCACGGCGGCAGGTCGGCCATGCTGTAGCCCGCCGGCATCAACGGCTCATCGGTGAGCGGCGCCGTGATCGAGGCCGGGCACGGGTCAGGGGGCCTTGAAGGCTCCGGCGGCTTGGAGGTCCCTGAGGTCGCGCAGCTCGCCAGGATCGCCCCCAGCGCCAGCAGCAGACCCAGACGCATAGCCCGCATCGAACGCGCCACGGCATTGTCCTTTCCAGAAAGCGGAGATCTGCGCGGCGTCGTCCCGCTCATGATCGGCCGCCGCATTGATGATGTCGTCCCGCGCCCGGATCTCGGCCGCCGCATTGCGCAGCGCATCCCGCGCGGCGAGCAGCGCCTGATCCCTGACCGCGATCTTGTCAGCCGCGCGGTCCAGGCGGGCCTGGGGGCCGATCAAAGGGGTGAAGTGATAGCCGGCGACCACCAGGGCCACGGCCGCGCCTGCGCCGGCCAGACGGAGCGCCAGGGCTGAGCCAATCACAGCCACAACCCCTGTTGAATGGCCGAGCCCGCCTTGCCAGCCTGGGTCAGGACCTGCTGGCGCATTCGCGGGGCGAAGCTGATGTGGACCACCTTGCGGCTGGTCTCCAGGATCAGCTGGTCGAACTTGATCCCGCTGTCGCGAATCCGCTTGGCCACCTCGTAGGCGCTGAGGCCATGGACCATGATGTCGGCCGCGTTGCCCTGGGCATGGTCGGAGGTCTTCACCCCGCCCACGGCGCGGTTCACCGCCGGGTTGCGATAGGCGGAATTTACGGTGATCGGGCGATCGCCCAGCAGGGTCCGCACCTTCTCCAGGTTGGCGGCCAAGCGCTGCAGGTTGGCCTGGTGCGCCTTGGTTGGGGTGTTGGCGATCTTCAAGGCGTCGGCCGTGTCCGATCGCGTGAACTCGGCCAGGGTGAAGTGCGGGCTCAGCTGCACGCTGGCCTCCTTCTGTTGAGGTGGTGGGGAATGGCGGCCATCACGCCGGCCGCCAGTGCGTCAGTCGTCGTCGCGCTCAGACCCGATCGCCAGCCGGCCGAGCTTGGTCTCGGCCTCGACCTTCACGGCCGCCAGGCTGACCACGATCACCATCACGGACACGGCCTGGAAGATGGCCAGCCCGCCCAGCAGCTTGAGCTGCAGGGCCTGGTGCTCCACCTGCCAGCCGCCCCGCCACAGGATCAGGATCAGCGCCAGCTCCAGGCCGCACAGGGCAGGGCCCGCCAGGATCAACGCCCACAGGCGGATCGGCGCGGCCAGCAGCAATGATTTCCACACCAGGCGCAGAGACGGCCCGCTGCGGGGCCGCGGAGGGGGGCGCTGGCGATGAACCCAGGCATAGCACCCACCGGCCACGGCGATGGCCAGGGCGAGCAGGACGAACCCAGCCCACATCACCCCTGCCCCCGGATGCCGATCGCCGCCAGGCCGGACACGACGATGGCCATCAGCCAGGGCGCGTACTTCGTCACCCAGGCGCCAACCCCCAGGGCGCCGTCCTGCCGGTCTCGCGCCGCCTCCAGGCTATCGATCCGCTTGAAGGCGGCGTTCAGCTTCTCGTTCTGGGCCTCAATCTGGCGCTCATACTCCCGCGCCTCAATCTTGATCACCCGCTCGCGCACATCATCCACCTTGAGCCCCATGGCTTCGACCTGACGGCCTAGACCGCTCACAGCGTCGGTCAGACCGCGAAGGGCGTGGATCTCGGCCATGCTCACAGCCTCAGGCTTGGCGACAGGCATCATGAGTTCATCGGCGGACAAGGCGGCCTCCGGGGTTGGGTACGAGATGGATGGAGCCGCGAACGCCGTTCGCCGCAGCGCCGGCGTCCCCCAGGGGTCGATCAGCTCGGCCGTTGAGGTTCTCCAGGCGATAGCGGTAGAGTGTCGGCCTCTCGATGCTGGAGCCGCACAGTGGACGCCGAGCTTCTTGCGCGCTTTGCCTTTGTCGCCGTGCTTGTGATCGGCCTGGGCAAGATCGTCATCTGGAGCCTCGATCAGGAGGCGGCGCCCATTCCAGATCGAGCGCCCAGGTGCGCCGGGCTTCTGCAGGTCATAAGCGACAACGGCGGCTGGATTTCAGAGACCGACGCCCCGCGAGAGGAGATCGCCGACGCAGAGCGCGGCGGCTACATCCAGAACGACGGCCTGCACGGCAACGGCTACCTTCTCACCAAGCGCGGGCGCAAGGCGCTGGCTCTGTGGTCAGGCCGACACGCCTAGCTCCGGCACGTCGATCTGGGCCTGGGCAAACACCGCCGCCTGCCCCGCTGCGTTCATGTGGATCAAGTCGGCCATGACCCTCGCCGCATCCCAGGTCACCCGGTCGTTGGCGTCGGTCACGGACGCGGCCACGTCGATGACCCGATGGGGGCCGAAATAGTCGCCCAGCACGTCGGCGTTCTGGTTGTCGCGCAGGGTCTGGGCTCCGGTGCGTGGGGGGAAGGTGCAAAGCACCGGCTCCGCGCCGATGGCCTCCACGGCCGCAATGATAATGGCCAGATTGGCGCGCCAGGCGTTCAGGTCCGTGTCGTTCGTCCCCATGGCGAGGACGACGCGGCGCGGGCGCAGGGCCTGGAGGTCGGTCGCCATCCGCAGCATGAAGTTGGCCGTTTCGTCCCCGCCGCGGGCGCAGACCAGACGGCGGCCGGGCTGGAGCGCGGCCAGCTGGTTCATCCAGCTTGAGCCGACGCTAGGATCGTTCGATCCCTCGCCATTGCTGTCGCCGATGAAGAGGGTGTCCAGGCGACGGACGCTGTCGGCCCAGGCGGCGAAATAGAGCGCCTTCACGCCCGACCCATCGTGATCAACCACCCCCGGCTTGCCGTGGAAGAAGGGGCGCCGCGACGGCGTCGCGCTGGCGGTGTAGTCGTAGGTCGCCGTCGCCGTCGCCTGGGTGCGGGCGTTCGTCACGGTCGCGGTGATGACCAGGTCGTCGCGCTTGACGGTCAGCATAAGGATGTCCCCGACCGTGAGCGCCGCCGACAGGGGCGCGCTGGTGACAAGGGTTCCGGCGCTGCTGGAGCCGTCATAGGTGTAGAGGCCAAGCGTGCCCGCCGCGCCGTCAATGATGGCCTGGCCGCCGGAGAAACCCTCCTGCGGGTCGGACGAGATGCCGAACGCGCCTGAGGCGTCCAGCACCTCCAGGCGCGCAATGATCGTGCGGAAGCCGGCGCTGGAATAGTCGTCGAAGTACGCCGCCACGTCCCAGCCGCCCGCGCCCGGCGCGATCAGGCCATCGCTCACGGTCCAGCCGCCATTCTCCACCCACCCGGAGGGCAGGCTCGCCCCGCGGAAGGTCTCGCGGACCTGATAAACCGGCGCGTTGAAATCGTCGCCGGCCAGACCTGTACCGGCCTCGAGCGCCGCCACGCGCGGGGCGAGCGCCTGACCATTGACGGACGCCTCGAAGGCCAGGGCGACCGTGTTGCTGGCGCTGGAGATCGTCGTCGTGTCACCGACGTTCACCAGTGCGGCGGCGGTCGTTGACCAGATCCCAGGCAGGGTGGCGGCGGCATAGCGGGGCCGGCCGCCGGACACCGACTTGAACCCGATCAGCGACCCGGCCGCCGCCACGAGGCCCTGGAAATCCGAGAAGGTCTGAACGCCGGACGCGCCCCAGGTCCAGAGGAAGGACGCGATCAGTTCATAGCTGCCGCCGGCCACCGGCGAAGACGCGCCATCGGCTGGGGCTGCGACAAACACCAGCCCGGACCCCGCCGCGCTCATGCGGGCGCTGAAGCTGTCCAGGCGACTCAGTGTCGTCAGATGGGACTTGGAGAACCAGCAGAAGCTGGCGCTCGCCGTCGCGCCATCGGGGTCGGTATCGCCGCCGTCGATGGCGGTCAGGTCAAGCCCCAGCCCCACCGCAAGCCGCGTGGAGGCCAGTCCATCTTGCGTGGCGGAAAGGCCGCCCGCCGTCGCCGTGGTCGTCGCCGTGACCGCCGCGAGTTGACCCGCGACGTTGTCGGCGTCGGATAGCACATCGAAGCTTAGGGCCACTGTGTTCGTGGCGGTCAAGATGTCGGCAGTGTCGCCCTCGCCGCTGACGTCCGCCGCATTGAAGTAGGCTGACGCGCCACCGGTCACATACCGGAGGAGCCCGCCAGTCAGCCATTTGTAGTGAACCCGCGCCCCGACAGGCAGCCACCGGCCGCCGAAGTCCAGGAAGGTGTTCGCTCCGGCCGCGACCGTCACAGGGAAGGTCGCCACAAGCTCATAGGTCGAACCGCTGACCAGCTCATAGACCTGGATTTCGCCAGTGCCGGATGCCGACATGCGCAAGCTCACGCTTGCCAGCGGCCCCGGCGCAGCCACCGCGGCCGCGGGACCGAAGATGAGACTCGTATTGCCGTTGGACGTGTTCGGCGTCGTGACCCCGATGGTCGTCGTGTCCACCCCTGAAAGATCGGTACCGAGGTGCGCCTTCACGGCCGGCACGGCTTGGGCCGAGGTGGCGGCGGCGTCCCGCGCCGCCACCGCCGCGTCTCGGGCCGCCTCGGCCTCGATGGTCACGTCGCCGGCCGGCGCGAACAGCGTCACCAGATGGCCGTCCGCCGCAAACCCGCCCTGGCCCGCCAGATAGGCCACCGGCACGGACCAGTAGCCGCCGGCGTCCGTGGGCGCGCCCGTGACGCTGAAAACCAGCAGCTTTCCTGTTGCAGCTTCCAGCAGGGTCCAGATCCCCTTGGGCGTCCCGGTCGGCGCACCGAAGGCCTCGATCCAGCCGGAGACGTCCGCCCCGCCGCGCTCCAGGTCGTCCACATAGATCGCCGTGGCCGAGCCGGGCACGCTGTCATTCAGGCGCAGACCGCCATCGCCGGGGTCACTCGCGTCCGTCTCCTCCGCAAAGCTGAACGACACCCCACCCGGATCACCCTTGGCCATCTGCTCGCGCAGCTTGGCCAGACCCGGGATTCGCTCCAGCGTCCCGTCCGGCAACAGGATGTCGACCTCGCCGTCGCCGTCCGGCCCGCCGTCGTGGGGCGTGGTGGTGAAAGCGAACTGGTTCAACACGAAGCCGTTCTGCCGCCCGAGCACGTTCAGCGCCGTCCGCATCGTCTCGGCCGGCAGGGCGTTGTCGCCCCCCAGCCAGTTCTGGAAGATCGACCTGGCCGCGGCCTTGGCCGCGGCCAGGTCGTCAAACGCCACCCCCTGGTCCGTCAGCAGGTCGAACAGCTGATCTACCATGGCCTCTGTCGTGATCGACGTCGGCATGGTCAGTTGGCCTTCGGCGCTTGCGACGGCTTGGTGGCGCGCTCAGCCTCGGCCGCCTCGGCCTTGACCGCCGTGCGCGCCAGATGGTCGCCGATCTCCCGGCCCTTCTGCTCGGCGCGCGCCTGGTGCAGCCGGTGTGCGAGCGCCGCGCGCGCCGCCGCCAACCGATCCTCTTCCTCGCGCATCTCGAAATACTTTTCGAGCAGCTGCGCATAGTCGTTCGCCGCCGGTTGAACCGGCGGAGGGGCCTTGGCCATCACGGCCTCCTATTTCTTGAGTTCGGTGACGACGATCGTCGTCTTCACGTGCTGGTTCGAGCCGGTGGAACCGCCGGTCTGGCTGCAGGTGACATGATAGCTGGCCGTGCCGGAGCCCGGCGTGTGCAGGCCGATGATCGGGATGGTGTGGGAAAACGGACCCTGGAAGGAAGATGAGCCGCGGTCCACCTCGATCCCGTTGCAGTAGAGCACCGCGATGACGCCGCTTTCGCCGCCGCCGGTCTGGGCCACCGTGCAGGCGACGCTCACGGTGTGCTGCGCGCCCGTGCTGGTGTGGTTGTGGGTCAGCACCGAGACCGGCGAGCCGGCGATGCCTGTTGAAGAGCTTTCGGAATGGGCGCTCAGGCTGGACACCGCGCCGCCCACAAGCGAGTCGGTGACGATCGAGCCGGCCGTGACCCGGTCAACCTCGAAGTCCGTGGCCCGCACCACCCCGCCGACAATCGAGAACGGGTAGACGTCCGTCGTGCCGTCGGTGAATCCCACTTCATCGAACAGGAACAGGATCGATGAAATCGTCCCATCGTTCTGTGAGAGGGTCCCGGCGACCTTCCCATTGACGTCCAACGCCAGCGTATAGGCCGCTCCGAAGTCCGACGACACCTGCGCCAGGATCGTGATCGCGCCCGACCAGGTCCCGCCAAACGCCACCTCCAGCTGCTGCAGGAACTGCGCCCCCGCGCTCTCGCTATCGACCCAGGTCCGAGTCTCCGCGATCGCCGCGGCCAGGTCGTCGCCGATCTGCGACACCACGGCGTCCAGGTGCGCGGCCACCGTAGAGCCTTCGCCCTCGTCCCAGATCAGCGTGTCCTTCTGCAGGATCATCGACTGGCCGTCTTCGCCCTGAACGGCGATGGCCTTGGTCCGCGTCCAGAGGGAGCGGTCGCCCTCCTCCCACATCTCGTCTTCGTCGATCAGGATCCGCTTGACCCGCCGGCCCTGATGGAACGTCTCGGTCAGCATCTGACCGCGCTCCTCGTCCAGCCGCAGATAGGCCTCCGCCAACCCCGCCGTCAGCGCAGACCCCTGCGCTGACACGCCCTCGAAATAGGCCACCAGCTCTCCGGGCGTGTAACCGCCAATCTCCCGCACGCCGCTGGAGATCAGATCGCCGGTCGTGACAATGCCCAGGTCCAGGCCAAGATCGCCCTCGACGCCGCGAGCCGAGCGGTAGCGGATCCGCACGTGATAGGGCGTGCGCGGCAACAGGCCCCGAAGTTCGATGCGCCGCACGCTGGCCGGGTGCTCAGTCGAGACCCAATCGCCGTACTGGCCAGCGCCCAGGTCCAGCACCAGGCGGTGATCAGCGATCACGCCAGAGATGGTCGGATTGTCGATCTCGCCGGTGACGATGATCGCCGGCATGGCCCCGTCAGGCCCCTCTAGCACCCCGCCCACGGCCACCCAGCTGCCGAGGTCCGGCGCGCCCACATAGGACGGGTCGGCCCCGTCGAAGCCCGGCGTCGGCGGCGCCACGTCAGTCCGCCCCAGGGCGAAGTCGTGCTTGGCGTCCGTCTCGGTCTGACAGACCGAGGTCACCATGCCGCTGTCCGGATCGATGGTCCGACCCAGGATCAGGACCTTGCGGTTCTCCAGCCCGATCTCCGGCTCATCCACGGTGATGCAGTCGCCAGGCTTGTAGCCCACATAGCGCGGCTTGGACGGCAGGACGATCGGGCCGATCTCGCGGCTGTTGACGATGTCATAGGCCGCCAGCTGGGCGGCCTGCGCCGGGTCCTGGACCAGGGAATACTCGACCTCGCGCGAACGGCGTTCGCCGCCGTCCTCGGTCACATAGGTCGTCGCGACCACAGGCGCGTTGGCCACCACCTGCCACTGGTGCGCCTCCGAGCGATAGCGGGGGACGATGGTGTTGATCCGCGCCCGCCGGCTCTGGGTCGCGGTGATCTGCGCCTCGCCCAGCAGGTCAGCGCCGGTCCAGGGATCGCTGGCGTTCAAGCTGACCCGGGGCGCATTGACGATGCAGCTGATCCGCGCGCCCAGCTTCATCGGCGCGCCACCGCCGGCCTGCAGCATGGCCTTCAGCGCTTCCCACTTGGAGTCCGCCGAACTGACCACGCCACCGGTGATCCAGCCGTTGGCCTCGCACACATTGGCGCCCTCGACGAAGGCGGCTACGTCGATCATCTCCAGGGGCGCGCCAAGTCCATGGGTCAGCACCCCATTGGCCCGGCGGCCGATGCAGAAGGTCAGGCCCTGCAGGAACGGGTTGTCGGCGCCCTCAAAGGTCCAGGTCGTCTCGTCATCCGACCGGCAGGCTCCAGAGCCCCCCGGATAGGTGCTGTCCAAGCGAGGGTCATAGACCGCCACCCCATTGACCACCCAGGTCGGCTTGGGCGCCCCGCCGGCATAGATCTCCTGGTCGTAGTGCAGCACGAACCACGAGGCAGCCAGGCCCGACACCTTGTGATCGTCCGTCCACTCCGGAATCCAGCCGTCCGGCACGCCAGGATAGGGAAAGGGTCCGCTCGGCTTCGCGCCCAGCTGGTGGCGGGTCCACATGGCGCCGGCGAACTTGGTGTTGGTCGCCAGCTCATCGGCGAAGGTCACCAGCTCATCATTGGCCGACAGGCTCTCGATGCTCTGAACCGGCCCCGCCGACAGCACGGTGCAGAAGGCCAGGTGCGAATTCTTGTTCGCCTCGCCCGAGGTGTTGGCGTGGACAATCACGCCGCCGGTCCCGGTGCGGCCCAGCACCATGGGGATGCCGGCATTGGGGTCGGCCTTGAAGTCGATTTGCGAGCCGCCGCTGTCGCCGGCGCCGATCTTCGGCGGCCCGGCCAGGGCGCCGCCCACGGTCGCCACCAAGCTCCAGGCGCCCACCGCCGCCCCGAGCCCGGCCGCGCCGCCCAGCGCCAGGACCGCAGAGCTGACCGCGCCGGCGACGGCATAGCCCGTGGCCGTGGTGCCGACGATCGTCAGGGCCGCGCTGGCGGCCCAGGTGGCGACGGCTACGGCCGCTTGGGGCATGGGGAGGCCCTCCAGGCGATGGCGATGTCTCGCGGTTGCACGACGCCGCAGCGACCTTCCAGGAACCCCAGTGCGCGGCCGTTGCCGAGCGCCACCATCAGCGCCACCCAGCCCTCGCCCTCGTCGCTGTCAGCCTGCAGGCCGATCAGGTCGCCGACCAGCACCCGCGCTGGGGCGATGCGCGCCAGGCCGTGATCATCGACGGCCGCCGCCAGACTCTCATAGCCGGCCCGCTTCACCGCCCGCACCGCCCCAGTCAGGCTCGAATAGCTGCCGGCCTTGGCCAGGCTGACCTTGTGCCCCAGCCTCTTCAGGTGAAAGGCCGCCAGCCGGGCGCAGTCGTCCCGGCCCCAGGCCAGACGCCGGCCATCAAACCGCGCCAGGGTCGCCTGGGCGGCGGCCTGTCGGAGCTGCAGCGGGTTCAACGGAACACGCTCCGCGCCACATCGGTCAGCTGATCCTTCAGGTCGGTGACCACCCCCGGCCGAGGCTCGTCCCGCCCCCAGGGCAACTGGCGCTGGGTCGCGGTCACGAACTCCAGGCCCAGCTCCCCGGGCCAGGCGGCCTGGTGGAAGGCGTCGGACAGGCGCACGCCCTCGCGCACCTCGAAGAACCGCTCGAAGGCCGAGACCACCTCCAGCGTGACGCTCAAAGCCCCCTGCCCGACCCGCAAGGTCGGCACGTCCACCTCGCCCAGGAACAATGCCTCCGGCGTGCCGATCGGCGCCCCGGTCGACAGATCCGCCACCCCTTGCCAGAAGGTCACGCGCGCCCCCTGCCGGCTGGGCTGCGCCAGGGTCGCGGCGGCCGCGCGCGTGGGCGGCAGCAGGGTCACCTGCAGGGACGGCGCCTCGTCCTCCACCCCATCGGTGATCGCCTCCACCTGGCCCAGCACGCCATAGGCGTCATCCACGCCCACAAAGGTCTTGCCCGAAAAGCTGACCTCGCCCGCTCCTCGCAACAGCCGCAGCCACGCCCCGCCCCCCAGGTCCAACTCGAAGGCCTCGAACAGCAGCAGGGCGGGCGCGGCATAGGCCGCACCCTGTTCCGGCGAAAGGCTCATGGGCTATCGCGCCTCGGCTATGGAGAAGCTCAGGCCAACGAAGCGCAGGCGCTCCACCGACCAGGTGGGCGCGGCGTCAAGGAAGCCCTCGATCACTGGCGCGGCGAACGTCATCGCCCCACTCAGCGCCGTCCGCAGCCGCGGGGCCACGGTCAGGTCGCCGTCGTCATTGGCCGTGACCAGGTGCAGGTAGGACAAGCCGCCGGCTTCGAAACTGAACCACTGGCCGACCGCCACCGCGCCGGCGCCCGTCGCCGTAACGCTCAGGGACCCTGCCGAGCCGACACCCGTCACCCCGGTCGGCCCGACGCCGACCTGCGGCACAAAGGCCCGCACGGTCGCGCCGGCCGCCTTGGCGCCCATCTGCGCCGCCACCCAGGCCCGCGCGCAGGCCGCCGACTGGGTCGGCAGCACATAGGCGATCCGCAGCTTGTCGCCGAACCGCAGCAGGGCCTGATCCGGCCCCCCAAGGGCCGAGCGCAGGACGCCGCCGGCCTCCACCAGCTCGGGATCGAACCGCGTTCCCCGCGGCAGGGCCGGTAGGGAAACGCTCACCGCAGACTCCGCGAGGCCTTGCGCTGCATCTGCGCCGGAATGTTGGACCGCGCCGCCGCGAAGCTGGCCATGCCCGCCTCCGCCGCCCGCGCGTCCGCATAGCCCTTGAAGCTCTGCATCAGATCCTCCGTCACGACGGCGCCCTGGAAATTGGCCGGGAAGAACTGCTGGACGACGGTGGCCCGGGCCGTCGGCTGGGTTTGGCCGAGACCGCGCAGCGCATTGTTCGGCAGCACGCGAACGCCGTTCGCGGTGGACATGACGGGCTCCGGCCCGCGCTCGCCCACCACGCCCCACTTGCCCTTCGGAATCGTCCCGCCCGTGGCGAAGAGACCGGCGAAGCCGGGGATCAGGCTCGCCAGGCCCCGCTTGATCTGCGCAGCGGCGATATCGGCGATCATCTGCCGGAAGACATTGCGCGCCACGTCGCCGAGATCATCGGCGCTCATAGCCGCCTGGACCAGGCCATCGGTCAGCCGGTCGAAGCCGTTGACGCCGATACCCTCCAGGGTCTCGCGGAATCGCTCGGCGCTGGCGTGAGCCGCCAGATAGGCCTCCGCCGGTCCCTGCGTCCCTTGACGGACGGCTGCAGCCCCCAACGCCTGATCGCCCTCCAGGGCGGCCAATTGCCGCCGCGCCAGCTCCTTCTGCGCCCGGGTGGACTCCGCCGAGGCCGCCACGGCCTCCAGGCGCACCCGCTCCTCTTCGATCTGCAGTGCCAGGATGCGCAGCTCGATGTCCCGCCGCTGCGCCGCGGTCTCGGCCATCTGCGCCTGCAGACCCAGCCGGCGGCCTTCGATCGCGATTTCACCCAGGCGGTCGTCCAGCGCCTCCTGCGCCAGGGCCTCATCCCGCGCGCGGCGCAGATTGGACTCCTCCGCCGCCCGCACCGTCTCTTCGGCCGCCGCGACCCGGGCCGCCTGCGCCGCGGTCAGGTCGCCCTGCAGCACTGCATAGTCCAGCTCGGCCGCCCGCGCCGCCCGGTCCATGGCCAGCCCCTCCAGCTCCAGGGCCAGGCGCGCCTCGGCCTCGGTCGCCGTCGCCATCCGCGCCGACAGCAGGTCGAAGTCCGCCCGGATCAGCAGGTCCGCCGTCCGCTCCTGCTGGCGCAGCGCCTGGTCGGCCCGTCGCTCGGCCTCCCGCCTCGCCTTGCTGGCCGCCCCGCCGCCGCTGGCGCCTCCCACAGGGTTGAGCTGATCGCCGGAAAGCCCGAATCCGCCCGCGGCAGAGGTCGCCGCGGCCTGAGCCTCGGCGACTATGGCTTCGCCGGCCGCCTTCGTCTGGCGCTGACGTTCCGCATCGATCGCCTTGAACTCAGTCCGGAAGCGCTCCAGCAGGACCTTGGCCTGGCCCTGGGGATTGCCGCCGTCCAGCTTCTCATAGGCCTTGATATTGGCCTCAGCATAACGGGCGGCGGCGGCCAGCTGCGCCTCATTGGCCTTGCCTGGGCTTTCGGCCACGGCACGATAGTTTTGCGCCCGGAAGGTCGAGACGCCGATCGCGGCGCCCCCAGCGGCGACGCCAGCGCCAAGAGCGGTTGCCCCGGCGCCGGCTGCAGCGCCCGCGCCGCCCAGCGCTCCAGCGCCGCCCAAGGCGGCGAGGGCGAGCTGCGCATTCCGCGCGTAGGTTATGAGCTGAGCCAGGCCGCCGATCGCCGCGACGACTGGGCCGCCAGCAGCGACCAGGGCTAGCAGGCCGAGGCCCGCCGCCTGGGTTCCCTGCGGCAGCTCATTGAACCGGGCCAAGGCCTCAGAAGCCCAGCCCAGGACATCGTTGGCGACCGGCAGGAACTGCTCGCCGAAGGCCGCCGCGGCATCTCGCGTCTCGCCCTGCAGCTTCTTGAACTGGTTGGCGGTCGAATCGATCGTGTCGGACGCATTGCCCGCGGCGATCGAAGTCTCACGCAGGATGATGTTCGCCCGCGCGATCTGCTTGGCCTGCTCGGACGCCTCCTGCGCGCTGCCCTTGAAGCCCAGCCTCAGCAGCTCCGCTTCGAGGGCCACGTCATTCATCGTGACGCCCAGGGACTTCAGCGGTTCAGCCTCACCAGACAGGCCGCTGAAGAACTTCTGCGCTACATCAGCGTCGTTCAGATTGAACAGCGAACCGACATCGATGGCGCGGGCTTGCAACTCGCGGGTGATGGCGTCCGCCGTCGCAGCATCCTGGTCCTTCAGGAGCAGGCGAAACTTGATCATGCTCTCCTGAATTTCGAGCTGCGAGCGCCCGACTTCCTGGGAAAGCGTCTCGGCATAGGCCTTGGCGCCGGAAGCGCCCTCAGCGAACGCGATCTTGAAGGCGTCCTGGATCTCGCCGGCCGCAGCAGCGGTCTTGATCGAATAGCCGACGATGGCGCCCATCGCGACGCCAGCCAGCAGCGAGGCGCGCCCGAACCCAGCGCCAAGACCCTCACCCAGCTTCGACAGGTTCTTGTCCAGCTCGCGCTGGCGCCTTTCGATATCGCGGGAGGTCTTGTCGAACTTCCCCTGCGCACGCGCCAGACCCTTCTCCATGCCGCGGATGTCCGCCGAAAGGGTCAGCACCAGCTGCTCTAGGTCTCGCGCCATACTCGCCCCCTCATCCGTACTTGGCCACGAGGGCGTCATGCTCGTCTGGCGTCGGCGGCTTCACCGGCTCTTCGGCGCCGTTGGCCCGCGCCCAGCCGCGCAGCGCCTCGCCGAATTCCCAGAAGCTTAGGTCGTCTGTTTCCCGGGGCGTGAAGCCGATCGCCGCCCCTTGGCCGTAGAGGTGCCCGAAGCGGAGCTTGCCGTTCGGGAGCGCGTCTTCCTCCGCGTCCCCGTTTTGGTCTCCCCCGGCGGCGGAGACTCATCAGGCACGCCCACCACGCTGGCCATGACCACGGCCTGGGCCAGGGGCGTGAACTGCGCGAGGGGCAGGTCGTCAAAGTTGGACTTGAGCAGCTGATCGGCCTCGGCCACGGCCATGCCGCCGCCGATCAGGCCCTGGCGGATCACCTCGCGGAGGTCGTCAACGCGCCAGGAGCCGTCCGTGTAGCGGCGCAGCAGCTCCATGGGCCCGGCGTCGCACCGCTCCTGAACCGCACGCCACCGGCCGATGGGGAGACGGAACAGCCGCTCCCCATCGGCGAAGTCGAGTTCGACCTCTGCGGCGCGGCTCATCAGGTGTTGGCGTCCACAGTCACTTCGCCGTCGGAGGCCAGGCTGAGGGAGTTTTCCATCTTGCCGCCCCGGTCGCCGGTGATCTCGAAGTCAGTAAGGTGGAAGGCGCCTTCGAAAATCACCCCGCCATCGACGCTGGGCACGTCCACCACGATCTGGCAGTTTTTCGATTCCGGCGAGACAAACCAGTCGTAGAACTCTTCCACGTCCGGCGTGTTCAGGATCCCGGCGCCCGTGACGGCGACCGAAAGCCCGTCCTTCTCCCGCGCCACCCAGGCGATGGTTTCCGGATCGTCACAGTCGGGGATGTTGAAGTCGTTCGTGGTGGACGAGAAGCTGATGCCCCGCGCCGCGTTGATCGAGCAGAAGGCCGCGAAGACCTCCGGCGAAGCGCCATTGCCCACCTTGAGCAACAGCTTCACGCCACGGGCGTGTTTGACGGCCGCCATGGGCAGGCTCCTTCAGTTCTGTTTGGGGATGCGGCTTGCCAAAGGCCTGATCGGGCGACCCGCAGCGCGGGATGTCGCGCCGGCGCCTAGGCGGCGCTCGGCATGGTCAGATAGCGGAAGGTCATCACCACGTGGGTGGCCCCACCGGGATCGGGCAGGAACCGGCTGTCCTGATACTCCGCCAGAATGGTCTCATGACCTGCGATGGCCAGATCCGCCGCCAGCAGACTCCTGACCACGGCCTCCATGCGCCGGGCCTGAACCCTGGAGGGCGGATTGGGCCGGCTCCACAGATGCACGGTGGAGAAGATCTCCGACCCGTCCTGACAATCGTCGCCGTCGTCGATCACCTGGTCGTCGCCGATCAGGACATAGGGCATGGCGGCATTGGTCGGCGCGATCTCGTATGCCAGGACCTGCGCCAGCCCCATGGCCGTCGCCAGGGCGCCTGAGCCCCGCAGCGCCGCGGCCTGCGCCACAGCAAACCGCTCTGCGATGTCGCTCATGGCTTGGTCACCGCCGCGCCGATGGCGTCCTTGGCCGCCTTGTTCCGCGTGCGCTTGAAAGCCTTCTTCTTCGCCCGATAGGGCGGGAAGAAGAACGGATTGGCCGGCATGTCCTCAGTTCCGAACTCCTGGCCCAAGGCATAGTCGTAGGTCACCGACTTGCCGCCCGCGAGCTTCTTGCGCCCCCGGGTGTCGCCGGAATTGATGTTGACCTCGCTGTCATAGGTCCGCGACCCGATGGCCCTCGTGGTCCGCGCGCCGCCGGCTTCGACAGTCATGGCGATGCGGTTGGCGTTGGAGGTGTCGGAGAACCGGATCGACGCCCGCAGGTCGCCGTCTTCCACCGGCGCGAAGCCCCGCTGCGAGACCACCAGCTCCGCCGCATTGGACCGCAGCCGCGCCCGAACCTGCTTTCGCACGCCAGGCGGAATGGCCCGCAGCCGGCGGCTGGCGCGCTTGGCGTTCTTGAACCCTGCCATCACTCCCCCCGCACCATCTCGGCCAGGATGTCGATGAAACCCGCCTCGCGGCTGGAAGCCGCCGACTTGATGTCGAACACCTGCGCCAGGTCATGCGCGTTCACCGCCCGCCAGCTGTTGTCGATCGCCCGGGTGGCGGCGAACTCGCGCACCGTGATCACCACGGGCTGGCGCCCGGCCAGCCGCTGGGCCAGCACACCCTCGCCGCCCCGCAGCCAGGTCAGCTGCGCCCAGACGGTCAAGGGCTCGCCCCAGTCCCCCAGGCGAACGCCGTTCGCGTCCGGCTCCCGCTGTGAGAACGAGATCCGGTCCTTGAGCTGGCCGGCGCCCGGCATCAGGCCGCGGACTCCGTGCTCGCCCCAGCCTCGACCTCGGCTTCCGCCTGCGGCCGGGTGGGCGCACCCAGCTCCACCGCATCGCCATCAGCCACCAGCTGGTCGCCCCAGGCCCGTTTGGTCGCGCCGGCCCATCCGGCCTTGAATTTCACCGACGCCCGCCGCCCCGGCAGGGTCAGGATCCGATCGCGCAGCACTTCGATATGCATGACCTCAGTCCTTTCGATTTGAGCCGGCCAGCCCTGCAGCGGGACCCGCTGCGGCTGCGGCTCCGGCGCCGGCGGCGACACCATCCGACCGCCCCCCAGGCTCGCCAGCCAGGCCGCGTCGGGCTGACCCAGCGCCTCGGCCGTCCAGCCGGACATGGCGCGGATCTCCGCCCCCTCGGCCTGGGCGGCCAGGAAGCCCGGCCGGTAGCGCGCGAACTCGGTCCACGGCCCCGGCCAATGAATGTGTCCGTCCTCGGCCGCCATCGGCACGCCGCAGAGGATCGCGCCGGCGCAGCCCAGGCGCTCCAGCGCCACCTGCGCCATGTAGAGGCCGGATGAGCCGTACCAGCCCTGCGGCAGGATCTCGGCCGACACCCCGCGCCGGGCCTTATGCATGAAGAACCGATAGTCGGTGTTCAGCCCCCGCCCCGCCCGCTCGGCCCGCCAGGGCGCACACATCTCTGGATGCAAGGTCACCCAGGCGTCCAACCGCCCCTCATAGGCGATCCCAGCGAAGTTACAGGCGACCACCAGGGCTGGCGCGTCACCGACGAGCGCCCGCGCCCGCTCCAGATCTTCCCAGACCGACCGCGCCCCGCCGAGGCAAAGCGCGATCATGTCAGACGGTCTTGCGGCAATGGGGACCAATAAGCCGGTCGATGTCCTCAGCGTTTGACCCCGGGGGGGCGTACTGATCGCCCACCATGAGCATGATCGCGACCTGCAGCCCGCGCGGCACGTCCTCCGGGGCCACACCCGCGACGTAGGTCACCCTGACGGCGTCCGGCCGTTGATAAACCCCCGGCAGGGTCGCGCCGGGCGCGGGGGCAACATAGCTGCCCGCCGCATCCGTCAACAGCACGTAGGCGTCGGCGGCCAAGGTCTGCAGGCCGCCGGCGCCATCGTAATAGGTTACGGCCTCGATCGAGGCGACGGGGGCGAGCGCCAAGCGCAGTTTCGGCTGGAAGCTGGCGAAATCCTGCCGCCAGGTCTGAGTGACGATCGCCCGCCCCAGCAAGCCTCGATAACCGTCGAGTCGGTCTGTGGCGGCCTCGATCAGGGTGTCGAGGAGGTCATCGTGGTCGCTGAAATCGATCCGCAGGTGGGCCTTCACCGCCGCCAGAGTGACGGGCTGGGCGGCCGGCGCGGCGGTGCGGACGGGTGCGAGCATCACGACTCCTCAAAAGGGAAGAGGGCCGGGCCGCTCAGGCCCGGCCCAGCCATCAGGCGACCGGCGCGTTGGCCGGATGCCCGCGAACGACCATGGCGCCGGCGACGATCGAGGTGCCCGACTGCTTGGTGATGAGGGCGCGCACGTAGCGCTTGTTGCCCACATAGCCCTGCTTGTAGACGCTGGCGGCGGCGAGGCCGGCCGGCAGGGCGCCGAGCAGGTCGGCGGCGGCCACATCGGTGAAGTCCTCGCTGGTCACGGTCACCGACTCCTGCAGGCGGACGTCGTAGAGCCCGGCCGAGGCGATGGCGCCCGTGTTCACGATAAGGGTCGCGCTGTTGAAGCCCTGGAGATCGACCACATCGCCGGCCAGGGTGGCGGTCTGCGCCACCGGGGCCAGCGTCTGGACGACGCTGACGTCAGAATACATGTCCTTCATGGGACTGGCCTTTCAGAGAATTAGAGGGGGTTGGGCTGGGGCGAACGTGGCCGCCCCAGCCGGACGAACCTAGGACGCGGCCACCTTCAGCAGCTTGATGGCCTCGAAGTTGACCACGGCCCCACCCACGCGCTTGGTGGTGTAGAAGTGGACGTTCGGCTTGTTGGTGTAGGGGTCGCGCAGGACCCGGACACCCATGCGATCGACGACCAGGTAGCCCCGGTTGAAGTTGCCGAAGGCGATGGGGAAGGCCCCGGCGCCGACCGCCTGCATGTTGTCGTCGTTGTAGACGGGCTTCTGCAGGATCGTCGCCACCTCGGCCCCGGCGGTCGGCGGCGCCCAGATATAGGCCCCGTCTGCGTCCTTGAACTTGCGCACGGTGGCCATGGTGGCGTCCGACATCAGCCACGACGCCCCGTTCCGATAGCCGGACTTCAGCGCGTAGTAGAGGTCGATCAGACAATCGGCCGGCGAAACCGAGGCGGTCGGGGTCTTGAAGACCGCAGCCTCGCCGGTCGCGACGTAGCCGAGGCCGCCCCACGCATACGACCCGTTGGCGACGTTGGCGTAGGACAGCAGGCCGCGAGGCTTGTTGACCCCGTCGCCGGCCACGAAGGCTTCACCCTCCTGTTCGGCGAACTCGACGCTCACCTCCTCCGCGAGCCAGGCGGCGATGTCGATGCGCCCATCGTCCAGAGCCTTCTGGGTGGTCGCCGGATTGGCATAGAGCTCATGGGCGTTCACCGCGATCTCGCGCAGAACGGGGGTTCCGGTCTCGGGCCGGCTCTCGCGCTCGCCGACCCAGCCGGAGCCGGCGCCGCCCATATTGATCAGCTTCTTGTAGGTATCCGTCGAGATGGAGATGACGCGGGCCAGGGACCGCAGCGTCGAGACCGTGCCAAGAACGCGGTCGATCCCGGCCTCGGTCTCTTCCGGCACCAGATAGCCGCCGTCGGGATCGGAGTCGGTGCGCAGCTTGGCCTTCACCTCAAGGCCATGCAGGTCGTTGTCCACGCCCTTGCGGAAGAAGCGATCGAACGCGGTCGCATGGGCGGCCTTGTCCGGGTCGGAGTCCTTGCCGGCGCCGCCGACGATGGCGGCGGCGGCCTTGGCGTTGGCATCGTCCACGGCCTTTTGCAGCTTGGTGATCTCCGCATTGATGCGGTCCACCTGTTCGGTCTGGACGACGTCGCCCTGACCCTTCTTCAGGTCGGACAACTCCTTGTCATGGGCGGCCTTGAAGTCCTCAAAGGTCTTGGTCAGCTTGTTGACCACATCGAGGACGCTTGCATCGGCGCGCGCGGCGGCGACGCCGCGGAAGCGGCGAGCTTGGGTGTTCATGGGGGCGGCCCTCCTAGGCCGGGGTCATGCAGTCGTTGAGCCGCTTAAGGGCGGCGGCGAGTTGGCCTGCATCGCGCTCGGCCGGCGGATCGCGACTTGCATCACGCGGGGTCGCTGTCAGTTCGGAGAGGATCTCCGAACGGTCGTGGCGGGAGACGCCGGCGCGGGCCAGGGCGGCTTCCGTTTTGCGGCGGGCCATGACGGCCCGGTCTATGGGCGAACTCGCGCTGGCGGCGGCTTCGCTGCGGTCATTGTCGATGACGTCCGCAAAGCCGTTTTCAACCGCCTCAGACGGGCCCATGAAGGTTTCGGCGTCCATCAGCTTGACGATGGCCTGGCGCGCCATGCCGGTGCGGGCCTCGTAGATGTCGGCGATGGCGCTGTCGAAGCCGTCGAACAGGGCGGCCCCGTCGCGCATGTCGTGCCGGTTGCCGACGACGACGCCCCAGGCGTTATGGACCATCATGAATGTGCCGAGACCCATCCGGATCTCGTCGCCGGCCATGGCGATGATGGAGGCCGCGGACGCCGCCCAGCCCATGACCTCGATCGTCACCTTGGCGGGATGGTCCCGCAGCAGGTTGTAGCAGGCGATGCCTTCGAACATGTCCCCGCCCGGGGAATTGATCTTCACCGTGACGTCGTTCTTGCCGATCGACCGCAGCGCGGCGCCCAGGCGCTTGGCCGTGAACCCGCCGCCGGTCCACCAGTCTTCGCCGATCACGTCGTAGATCGAGACGGTGTTGGCGTCGTCGGCCTCGGCCGCCTGCGGGCTCTCGGCCCACTTCGCCAAGACGTCGGACGGCGCGTCCCACTGAAAGTTGGCCGGCTTCTGAAACGCCTTGGCTTCAGGCAGATTGCGGAGGCTCATTTCGACACCGGGGACGTGGCCTGGGGCCGGCTGACGACGCCGCCCGCCAACGCGCCAGCGGGGCGCGGGACGGGCTTAACTATCGCGGGGCGGCTGGTCGGGGTCATCCCGCTCTCCTTCGCTGGGCTGATCGACTTGGATCATGGGGTTTTCGTAGACGTCGCCGCCGTCGATCGGGTTCAGGTCTTCGAGGGCGCGAACGTCGTTCGCCGAATAGACCTTCATCTGGCGGCCCTTCATGTAGGCATCCCAGCGGGCCTTGATATCGCCCTTGACCAGGGCGGCGCGGTTGAAGCGCGCGTACATGGTGGGCTCGGCGTCGGGGACCAGGTCCCTGTTGATCGCCTCCTCCCACATGGTCAGGTGATCTTCGAGCGTATAGGCGACGAAGCCGATCGACTGCTGCTCGATCCCCGTGCCCCAGCTGGTCGACTTCTCTGTGTCGCCGATCATGTGCGGCGGGACGCCAAAGAACATGGCGATGTCGGTGCGGGAGAACTTGCGCGACTCGATCCACTGAGCGTCCTCCGCCGTCATGGCGATGCGCGCATAGGTCATGGCCTCTTCGAGGATGAGGTGCTTGCCCTCCTTCTCGCCACCGGCCCGGAAGTCGTCCAGACTGCTGCGAAGGGTCTCGACACCTTCCTTGCCCAGCCTTCCCGGATGGGAGAGGACGCCGCTGACCCGCGCACCGTTGCGGAAAGTCGTCGCGCCATGGTCTTCCATCGCCAGCGATAGACCGATGGTCTCCCGCGCATAGGTCAGGGCCGAAACGCCGTTGACGCCGTCCAGGGTCAGGCCGACCAGGTCGAACACGTCGGCCTGCTGCAGCGGAACTCGCCGCCCATCCTTGCGGGTGTAGGTATAGCGGATCGACAGGTCGGCCAGCTGCTCACGCTCCACGCGATCGGGGTGCAGCGGGATCAGCTCACGGACCTCCTCGCGCGAGACCACCTTCATGGCGAAGGCATTGCCGCGCAGCAGGAGGTGGGCCTGCATCATTCGGCGGAACTGCGACGGCGTCTGCCAACGGTTCGGCTTGCGGCGGATCAGGCGCCAGAGGGAATGGTCAGAGGCGTCCTCGCGGGTCCGCGCGTCCACCCGGCGCTTGATGTCCAGGGGCAGGGTCGCCACCGCGCCCGAGATGATCCGGACGCAGGCATAGACCGTCGCGACGCGCATCGCCGAATTTGGCGTGACGCTGGCGCCCGAGACCGAGAGGCCGCCCGTCCGCAGGGCGTCGGCCAGCTGGTCCGAGGTCGCGATCAGAACGCCGCCGCCCTGGTCCTGATAGGACGCCCGCGGCTGCGCTGCGGCGGGCTCACTCGCCCACGGCCATTTCCAAAGCGCCATCAGATCTCCTTCAGAGCACCAGGAGCCCGCGCTCGGCGTAGACGGAGTTCCCAGTGCTTTCGGGATTCCGGCTCATCAGCATGGCGGCGTTGAACAGGGCGACCAGCGGGTCGATCTTGGCCCGGCCGGCCGATTGCTTCGTGATCAGGACCGCCCCGCCCCGCACCTCGGCCTTCGCGTTGCCGACACACCAGGTCATCAGGGGCGAGCCGCCATGGCGGAAGGTGCGGTTTTTGAGCTTGATCTCCATGCCCCAGCTGGCCGGGGCGAGCGCCGCGCCCTGGCGGACAGCCGATAGGATCTCGCCCGCGATCCTGCGCTCAGCCAGCTCATCGACCAGGGCGCTGATCGCGAAGGGGTCGAGGCCGATCCCGTACTTTTCCGGGAAGAGCCCGAGCCCATAGATGCGTTCAAGGATCTCGGAAGCCTCGCGGATCGGCGCGAGGGGGTCTTCGGAGATCACCAGATCGCCGGCCTCAGCCAGGTCCTGCAGCTTGCTGGCGATGTCCTTCCGACGGACAAGAACGTCGTCGTGCGCCCAGGCCCGGCCCCAGGCCAGCCAGTCGCGAGTGTCGCGGCACCGGCCGATAACGCCCAGGCCGAACAGGTCATCCAGGCCGCCGCCGTCGATGCCGGCCACCACCACCTCGGAGCGGCGCAGAATCTCGTCCAGCGTCAGGCTCGCGTCGGCGGCGCCTTCCCAATAGTCGGCGCCGGCCCATCGGTCATTGGCCAGCTTCAGGCCGATCTCGACGTTCAGGTGTTTGGCCAGGAAGGTCTGCTTTTCCCCGCCCGTGGCGTGGACAACCTTGCGAAGCTCGCTCTCCAGCCAGGCCAGGTCCACCGACCGACCGAGGTTGGGATTGGTGATGTAGAAGTTCGCCGACAGCAGATAGGCCTCAGCCTCGATCATGGCCTCGGGAAACTCGTAGATGACCGGCAGGCTCTGCGGATCGTCGATCTGGCCGTCGCGCACCTGGCGGAAGTAGGTCAGCTTCGCCTTGAAGACGCCGGCCGGCTCCTCGTCGGACTGGGTGCTGGCCCAGATGATGAAGCCCTCGGGCCGCGAGACCAGGCCGCCCGTCGCCTCTCGCAGCATGGCGTCGGCCTTGGGCCGCTTGCCGAACACCCAGAGTTCGTCGACGAAGACGAAGCCGGCCTTCTTGCCTGAGATCGTCTCGGCGTCGGCGGCGACCACCTTCAGGACCGCCGAGGTGCGCCGATGGGTGATCGTGCGGGTGTGTTCCTGGATGTGCATCAGCACAATCAGCTCGGGATCCTCGCGGACCATGTCACGGGCCGGCTGGAAGGCGTTGTTCGCCACCTCCAGGGTGGGCGCGAGCAGCAGCAGCTCGGCGGAGTGGCGCCAGTTCCGGACCAGGGCCGTGACCATGATGCCGGCCGCCAGGGTGGACTTGGAGTTCTTCTTGCTGATCAGTAGAAAGAACTCGCGGATCAGGCGACGGCCGGTCGCCGCGTCATAGGCCCCGAAGATCGCGGCCACGAAGTCGAACACCCAGGGCTCGCAGGCCTCGCCGAAGGTCGGCTTGCCGGGCGCGTCGACGATCCGCAGGGACTTGAAGACCGCCAACGCCTCGGCCGCCTCGTCGGCGAACAGCGGCGACGGGATCAGCGAGCGGCGGGTGACGATCCGGTCCCGCCAGTCGGGACACGCTGTCGTCCAGGTGGGCGTCATCAGTTCAGCTTGGGCGCCGGCGGGGTGGCGTACCGCCCTTCAACCAGCATCGCCGCTGCCTGGCGCTCCTCCTTCTTGCCGAGCGGCGCCTCCCGCGGCTCCTGCGGCGTGCGGTTGCGAACCGATCGGTCTGCCTCCCGCTCCTCACCCTTGGCGAACTCTTCGCGGACATATCGGGCGGCGCTTGTCTTGCCCGCCATCGCCTCCGCGAACTGCTTCTCCAGCAGCAGCGCCCTGGCCAGAGCTGGGCCGTCATTGAGCTCTCGAAAATAATACTTCCGCAAGGTGGGTGCGCTTAGCCCCACGCGGGTTGCAATCTGCTCCTCAGTCGCGCCGCCGGCCCGAAGAACTGCAACCTTTTCCGCTATTTGTGGGATTCTCTTGTGCCTCTTGCGCCCTCGCGGGTCCCGCGGCGCGACCCACGGATCGCCGAACAGGTCCTTCGGTCCCTCGGATTCCTCAGCCATCAGAAATAAAATCCCTGAGTGAAAGGGGGCGCGGTCTCCGAAGGAGGGGGTCCCCAGACTTTTGCCCCCCCGGGGGTCGGCCGGGCCGGGTCAGGTCCAGACGCCGCGATGGTGCAGGCTGGCCTGCTCTTCGCGCTGGATCTCGCCGTCGTGGACCGCCTTGGTCACCGTCTCCAGGTTGTCGGAATCCCAGAACAGCCGCTCGTCGCCGCGATGCGGGCGCTTGTGGTTGACCGTCGGGCTGTCGGGCGCCGGGTACTTCCCGCCGCAGATCACCCCGGTGCGCTGGCAGGTGTAATTGTCCCGAACCAGCACCTCCAGGCGCAGGGCGCGCCAGCGGGCGGTCTTGTACCACTTGCGCCAGGGCTCATCCCGCTGGGGCGCCGCCCTCGCCTCGCCATTCGGCGCAGCACCCAGCCTGGCAGGGGCTTGCTGCAGGCGAGAGGGGGCCGAGGTCAGCTTACCCACGGGCGCGCCCGCCCAGACATGCGAACGGCGTTCGCGTTGAGAGTGTGGAGGGGTGGTGAACGGCTACCGCACCGGGGCTCAAGAGAGGTCCGGTGCGCATCAGTTTGTCTGCGGCTTCGCAGGGGCATCGCCCAACCGCCTGATATCGACCGTATGGACCGAATCACGCCCTAGAAGCCCTGAAACTAGGATCATCACGCGGCGCGCGTCAACACGCTCCGTCACCAGGGCGTCGACCAGGTCATCCAGGACCACCCGCTGCCCCGGCTCGAACGACCGCGTGACGGTGTCCTCCGCCAGGCCCAGGCGGATATAGCCGCCATCTTCACGGGCCATGATCCGCTTCACGAACACATCCTTGACCGGCGACACGTAGCCCCCGCTCAGGCTGCAGCCCAGCACGCCGGCCACCCCATAGGTGGAGAAGATCTCACGCCAGTCATCGACCCGCTGCGGCACCCGGACGAACAGGTAGTTCATCAGGAACGGCTTGGCGCTGACCACCCCGTTCCGCTCGAAGAGCTGCATGGGCAGGTAGACCGGGTAGCCCTGCCGAACCAGCTCGCTCTTGGCCCGCACCGGCTGGCCGGGCTTGGCCTGAACGCAGATCCAGACCGTGTTCGGGGCGAAGTCGTCGAGGGCGGTCATGTTCGGAGGTCCTGCTGGGGTCTGGTCGGGAAGCGTCGTCGCGGGCGGTCTGAGGCCTGGGCTCATGGCGACCTGGCCAGCGTCACGCCGGCGGCCCGCAAGGCCGGCCCCAGCTCCCGCTCCACCGTGGTCACGGCAAACCCGGTCCGCAGGCTCAGCGTCCGCGCCGCCCCGTCCCACTGGGCGTCCCGCAGCCAGCTCGCCCGCCAGGCCGGCGTCCTGGCCGCAAACACCGCCTCGACCTCGTCGGGCAGGGTCAGCGCCGCCCCACGCCCAGCCTGCGGCGCCGCAGGCCCCGCCGCCGGCTCCGGCAACCAGCCCCGATAGCGCCCCTCGCCCAGCCAGCGCTGCAGGCCGACTGGCCCAAAGTCCCGTTTCTTGAGGATCGGATCGGCCGCGTATCGGGCCGCCGCCGCCGGCAGGGCCGCCACGTCCACGCCGGTCTCGAACAGCCGGATCAGCGCGGCCCAGGCCTGCTCCTGGACGGTGAACCCCAGGCCCTTCTGCGGATAGGCGGCCTCGATGGCGGCGAACACCGCCTCCAGCCCCTGCCCCGGCCCCCCTTGACCGCGAGCATCGCGATCGCGCGCGCGCTCAGAAGAGTCGTCAGACTCTTCTGTAGGTTCCTTAGGTTCATATACGGGTGCAGCCAGTTGCACCCCAAAACGCGAATTCTTGCACCCCAAATCCGCCTCGGGTGCAGAATTTGCACCCCAAATCTTGCGCTCATCCAGGCCCTTCACACCGGGCGCCAGGCGATAGATCGGCACCGGCCGGGGATAGCGCCCCTCGGTCATGTGCTCCTTGCCGGTGCGCTCGATCAGGCCCGCGCCTTCCAGGTCCCGCAGCCGCGTCTGCACCGTCCGTTCGGACACGTTGACGCTGACCGCCAGGGTCTTGACCTTGGCCCAGCCACAGCACTCCGCGTCTGCGAACTGGGCGAGCTTGTAGAGAATGAACTTGGACACCGGGTCCAGCTCGCCCCGGTCGTCCACCCAGGCCAGCAGCCGTTCCTTGACGCCAGACCCGCTCATGGCGGGCCATCCCCGGCCGCGCCCTCGCCGGCCAGCAAGGCCGCCTGCAACGCCGCGCCCGTCCGCGTCAGCCGCCAGCGCACCGGACGCCCGCGCCCCTCGGCCTTGCCCTCCAGGCAGGCCAGGCCCTGGCTCAGCAGCGAGCGCAGCCCATCGCCGGTCCGCGCCGAGTTCAGCGCCGGCGAAAGCCCATCGGCCGCCAGCGCCGCCACCACCTCGCCCACCACGAACGCCCGGGCCAGCGGACAGGCCGCCAGCACCCGCCGCACCTTCGGCCCAGGCCCCCGCCGCACGCCGATGGACGCTGACGGCCCCATCTCCCGGCTGGCCGGATGGCCGAACGCCGCCAACGGCGCGCCCGCCTCATAGGCCTCCTCAGGGTCCAGATCGGCCAGCAGCCCCCAGGCGAACGCCTTGACCGCCGCAGGGTCCAGCCGCACGCACAGGGCCGGCGCAGCGCCCCGCTCGCCCGCCCCCAGCACCGTCACCAGGACCCGGCCGTCCTCCAAAACCTGATGGCGCAACCGCGCCGATACGCCCCCACTCATGATCGCCTCAGGTCCGCAGACCTATGATCACGAAGGTCGCCGCCTCATCGGCTGGGTCGAGAATCTTCAGGGGGTCATTCGCCCCACCTAGCTCCATCACCACGCGCTCGCCGCCGATCACGCCGACGATCTCCCGCAACAGCGTGCCGTTGAAGCCAATGGCTTGGGCCTCGCCGTTGTATTCGACCTCCAGCGTCTCCTCGGCGTCACCGCCGTTGCCATCCCGGGCCGTCAGCACCGCCTGCCCTGAGGCCAGATCCAGCCGCACCGCCCTGACCTTGTCCGTCGTGACCAGGACCACGCGCTTTAGGCCGGTGGCCAGGTCCGTCTGATCGCACTCCAGCCGCCAGGGATTATCCCGCGGGATGACGCGGCCGTAGTCGGGATAGGACCCGTCGATCAGCTTTGTGATGATCTCGACGGCCGCCGTGCGCAGCCGAAACAGCCGCCCGTCTGTCCAGATGTCCACCGGGCCACCCATGTCGCCCAGCGCTCGCCGGATCTCGCCGACCGCCTTGCGTGGCAGGATGACGCCCGGCGCATCAACCCAACCGTCCGGACACGGCGCGACCAATCGGGCCAGGCGCGCGCCGTCCGTCGCGACCGCCACCAGCTGGCCGTCCAGAACGTGCAGATAGAGGCCGCAGAGATAGTACCGGGTCTCGTCGGAACTCATGGACGGGCCGACCTTGTCCAGCATCTTGGCCAGGACGCGGGCCTCAATCTGCGCCTCAGACCCCGCCCCGCCCTTGTCCAGGTGCGGGAAGGCGGCCGGATCATTGGTCGGCACCTGATACCTGGACCGACCACACCGCACGGTCAGCCGCGCCGGCGCGGCCTGCTGGATCAGCGACACCTGCCCGCCAGCCGGCAGGTTGCGGAAGATGTCGTGCAGCCGCGTGGCCGATGCGGTCAGGATGCCCGGGCTCTCCACTTCGGCCGGAAACGCCGCCCGGGCCTCCATGTCCATGTCGGTCCCGGAAAGGCGGATCTCGCCCTCGCCCACCTCCACCAGCAGGTCCTGCAGGATGGGGATGGTGGTCCGGCTGGCGACGACCGACTGGACGCGCGCGATGGCCGCCACCGCCGCGTCCCGCTCCACTGTTGCTTTGAGCGTCGCCATCAGTCGTAATCCGCGTCAAAACCGCCATCGCCGGCGACCTGACCCTGCAGGTCGTCCAGCGCGATCAGGGCAGCCTCGCCCCAGGTCTGCGCCCATTCGGCAAACAGCGCCTCTTGCGCCGCCTTGGGCGCAGCCGCGGCCGCGTCCAGCGCGTGCCGCGCATCCTTCAGCGGTTCGTCCAGGGTGAGGTCCCTGACCGTCGTCGTCATCGCGCTCATGGCGCGTCTCCTTCTGGTGAAAACAGGTCCGGCCCCTTGGGCCGTGCGCCGAACAGTCGGGCGTCGTCAGGCCGCTCCAACTGCTCGCGAATCCGGTACGGGATGCCGAAGTCCGGCAGGCCGGCCCAGCCGACCTGTTGCTGCAGGACGCGGCGGACCTCCGTCAGCCACGCCGGCTCCGCCTCGGGACGCATCCAGAGGTACCAGGCATAGCCCGTCGCGGTTCCGCCCGAGACCTCCCAGCGGCCCAGGTGCATCGGCGCCCGCCGGAAGAACGTGGCCTTGCAGGACGCTGGCCGACCCCCGAAGAACAGCGGCTCGCGCCCCTCCGTCTCGAAGAAGCCCGCCCGCGCCAGGATCGCCACCCCGCGCTTGGCGCGACGAAGTCCGGTCTCGACGAACTCAGCCGCCTTGCTGAACGGCGGGTTGGTGATGATCCAGTCGACGTCCTCGCAGCGCGTGGCTGGATCGAGAAAGTCGAGCACCATGCTCTGACCGGGCCAGCCGTGGTCATGAATGTCCGTCGCCACGACCAGGTCGAAATAGTCGGCTAAGCCATGGGCCATGTGCCCCTGACCGCAGGCTGGCTCCCAGCACGTCCGGGCGTCGGGATCGATCCGCGTGATCAGCTCGCCCCCGGCCCGCGCGGCCCAGGGCGGCGTGGGGAAGAACTCCAGCCGCCGCCACAGGGCCACCTGGTCGGAGTCGGCCTCCACCTCGCCCCGCGCCCGGTCGGCCATCACGGCCCCGGCGCCCTCCGGCCGCCCGCTCATCCCTTCACCAGCTTCCAGCGCTGGTCCCGCCGCCCGCTTTCGGGCATGGGGCCGGGCTCGATCGCGCCCTCATGGGCCAGGCGGGTGATCTCGCGCCCCACCAGCTCTTCCTTGGCGTCCAGCACCGTGGCTAGGCCCCGCGGCGTCCCAGGCGCGCGGCCCAGGGCGTCCAGGATCCGCGCCCCCAGCGGGGCGGACGGCGTCGGGTCGCCCCGATAGATCACCGGCATGGGCTTGAAGGGCGCCGCGACGATGGGGTCAGGCCGCCCCGCTGCCGCGACATCGATGCCGAACCGCAGCGCCAGGGCGCCGTCCGCGGCGACACGCTCTGAGGTCAGGCTGGCGTGGCTCACAGGCTCAGGCGGCGGCTCAGGCAACAGCTCCGGCTCAGGCTCAGGCTCTCCTGCCCCCTCCGCCGCCTCATCTTCCAGCACCAGCCCCACGGCCTCGATCACCGCGGCCAGCGCCTCGCGATACCGGCCCTTCTGGTTCGCCTTGGCCCCCTGGATTGTCCCGGTCGGCATGCCCAGCATCCGCGCCAGCCCCGCCTCCTGCGCACCCGTAGCCCGGGCCAGGCCGACAATCGCCGGCGCCAGGCATCGCCGCGCCCCATAGCGCCGCGCCCCCTCCCCGGTCAGCACCGCCACCGGGTCATCCCCATAGGCCCGGGCCGAGGCCACCACGGCCCAGGCGACCGCATCGGCGCTCACCACCACATCCGCTCGGCCTCTGGCCATCTCAGTCCTCCCCGATCCGGCGTTTCCAGGTTTCCACCTGCGCCAGCGTGTCCTCGGTCAACAGCTGCTCCAGCCCCCGCGCCGCCTGGGCGGCCACCCGCCCCAGGATCTCGCGCTCCAGGCCCCGTTCGGCCCGCACCAGGCCGCCGGCCGCCGCAATCAGGGCGTCCTTCAGCGCGCCGGCGCTGGCATAGGGCAGCGGGAAATGGGTCGTCCGGGCCTGGCCCAGGGCATGGGCGAACACCGCCTGCGCCTGCCGGTCGGCCACGGCGTCGCCGGCCTCCCCTTGCGTCTCCGCATAGGCCACGGCCTGGGCCAGAAAGCCCTGCCACCACGAACGCCGTTCGCCAAAGGACAGGACGGGGCTGCGGGCATGGCGGCGGTTCATGGGGCGGCCTCGCCCTCTTCGGGATCACGCCCGCGGATATGGGGCGGATAGAAGTCCCGCTCGGTCACCTGGCCCTCTGTCAGCGCTGTGATCCGGGCCAGCACGTCGGCCCCCGGAACCGATCGGTCGGGGTGGCCGAACTCCAGGCAATAGCGGCGCACGGCCTCAGGCGTGACCTCCAGCCGCTTGGCCACGTGGGGCGGGCGCAGCTTTCGCGTCCACAGCCAATGGGCCAGCTTGGGCCGCTCGACGGGCTCAGGAATGGTGTTCATCCGGCGTCTCGAATCATGAGGCCAGAAGACAAGAACTGATTTGTTGCTTTTCGCAACCCACAGGTTGGGCTAAACGCCAACCGTGCTGTCACTCGCCCCACACCCCTATCCGCCTAGGTTCGCACCTATGGCGAGAGAATCGGTGGATACCCCGGAAGCGAAGCTATTGGGCGACGCCCTGCGCGCCCTGCGCAACCGTCTGAAGATCAGCCGCGACGTGGCAGGCGAGCGCATCGGCATCAGCGCCGAAGGGTGGCGCAAGTACGAGATTGGCGCTGCCAAGGCGATCTTCAGCCCTGACACCCAGATCCGCCTGACCAATGCGCTCCAGGCCACCCGCGAGGATCTGCTCGAGGAGCGCGCCCGCCTGGCCGGCGAGGATCCGCCGCCACGCGCCGCGCCGACGCCGGCCGAACGCACCAGCTGGGCGCAGGCCCGCGCCCCGGAGCTGACCCTGCTGCCGATCCGCGACACCGTCCAGGCGGGCGCCTGGCTGCTCGCCGACGACTACCGCCAGGATACGCCGGCCAGCCACCCCGTGGCCCGCGACCCCCGCTTTCCCCAGGCCGCCCAGTGGCTGTCTGAGGTCCGGGGCGACTCCATGAACAAGCTGAACATCGTCGAAGGCGACCTGGTCCACTGCGTGGACGCCGTCGAGCTCGGCTACTATCCGCGCACCGGCGACGTGGTCGAGGTGGAGCGCCTCCGCTTTGGCGGCCAGGAGCGGGAGCTTACGCTGAAGCAGGTCGAGGTCGGCCCCGACGGCGTCTTCCTCTGGCCCCGGTCCACAAATCCGCGCTTTCGCAACGCCCTAGTGCTGAACGATGGCGCCGACGCTGGCGAGGAGATCGAGGTGCGGGTCCGCGCCCTCGTGGTCGCCGCGATCCGGCGGCTTTAGCCGGCCACGGCCAGCGGCGCAGACGCGCTCAGCTTGACCCCGAAATGGCCATGGCCGTCATCATCGGCCCAGCCGCCGACGATCCGCGCCGGCGCCCCCGCCGCCACAAGGCCCAGGCCCAGGCGCTCCAGCTCGCCGCGATAGATGCGGGCCGAGGTCCGATCCAGGTGACCCACCAGCCGCCCGTCGATCTCCACCTGGACCGCCAAGGGATCGTGCGGGTTGTCATCAACCGGACGCAGCACGGCGAGCGCGGGCGCGTTCTGACCATCCTCTGACTTGCCGCCGCACAGGTCCCAGAGCACGTCCTGATAGTGGCTCTCGCCGACCACATTGAGGCTCGCCCGCTGCCCAGCCTCCGCCTTGGCGGATCGCAGGCGCGGCCCGTCGAAGGCCGCGCCGAGCGCGGGCGCCTTGGTCTTGCTCTTGGTCTTGGCCTGAGGGGATCGCGCCTGGGCGACCGGCACGGTGGCGCCCTTCGGCTTTCGACTCTGCGTCCAGACGATCGCCAGCACGGCCACCGCAATTACCAGGAGCACCACAGTCTCGGCCAAATTCGCCTCCCCAGGCCTATTTTCTCCAACCTTCAACGCCGTGGCAGGACGCGCAACAGGCGACGCGGCGGCGACCAACCAACCCAACCCTTGGGGTGCGTCGCGCCGATAGTTGTGTTCTGGGAGTTGACACCCCAACCTAATAGTTGTGATCTCCACCTCGCCCCGCGCCGACCCTCTCGGTCATTCCGACTGCGAGTTCCGATGGAAACGGCGTCTGTGTTGAAGCTGCGATCCGACCTTCGGGTGTGATCGGCGCGGGGCGGGACGCTTGCCCATGTCGGTCGTTCTGCCCTTTCCCGCCCCTCCCCTGCCCTTCGCCCGTCCGGCCGATGACACCGTCGTGGTCTTCCACAACGGCCAGGGCCTGCGCTTCGACAGCCCCGCGGCCATGCGCCGCTCGGTCCTCGACGCCGAGCTGCCGGAGATCCGCGCCGCCCTGGACGGCCTGGAGGCCCGCGCTGCCGAGCTGCAGGGCCAGGCCCAGGCCGCCGCCAAGGCCGCCCTCTCCCTGTCGCGCGACCTGACCGCCGAGCGCCAGGCGCACGCCGCGCGCCTCAGGGCCGAGCGCAACGCGAACGCCGTTCGCCTCCGCGACACCGGCGTCGCCTGCCTCGCCGCCGGTATCGGCCTCGGCCTGGTCATGGCCGCCGTCCTGGGGCTCGGCTGACCATGGAAAAGGTCACCTGCGGCTTCTGCCTCACCCCCTTCGCCCCGGGCGCCGAGCGCCTGGCCCTGACCGATCGCCGTCGCTGGGTCGGCGTGCGGGCCGGCGTCGGCATGTGGTCGGCCCCCCTGGACCGGGTCATGCTCGACCTGGCCCAGCGCCTGGGCGCCGCGCCGGGCGCGCTCACCGTCCATCAGGGCGCAGGCCCGCCGGGCGACCACGCCGACATCGAGATCCGCGGCCCCGCCCGCGCCTCGGGAGCTGTCGAGGTCCTGGCCCTGGTCGCCCACGGCCTCACCGCCGACCAGGCCCGCGCCGGCCTCGCCGCCGCCGCCCGCCTGCTCCGCCCCAGCCAAGGCCGCCTCGCCCAAGGCCGCGCCGCATGAGCCGCCGCCAGCGCCCGAAGGGCCGCCTGTTCAACGCCGCCTATGCCGACCTGCTCGAACTGGCCGGCGTCATCGCCGCCGTCTTCCTCGCCGCCGGCGCCCTCGCCTTCATCCGCCACCTGACCGGAGCCTGACCCATGGCCCTGACCCCATTGATCCTCCAGAACGCCGAGGTCCTGCGCGCCCTGGCCGACGGCGAACACGCCTCCAACAAGGCCATGGCCGCCGCTCTCGACCGCGACGACGCCAACCTCGGCCGCTCGCTGCGCGCCCTCCAGGCCGCCGGCCTGGTGACCGAGGCCTCGCATCGCGGCGAACTGACCCCGGCCGCCCAGGACGCCCTGGCCGCCCTGGACCGCGCCGACCGGATCGACGCGGACGGCGCCCCCGCCGAACCCATGCCGCCCGGCTTCGCCCTCATCCCCCACCAGCTGATCGTCCCCGACGGCCTCAACCCTCGGAAACACTTCGACGAAACCGAGCTGGCCGAGCTGGCGGAATCCATCGCCCAGGACGGCCTGCTGGAGAACCTGGTGGTCCGGCCGGCCGAGGCCAGCGAGTTCACCAGCCACCCCACCCACCGCCTGGTGGCCGGCGAACGCCGCTGGCGCGCCCTGCGCCTGCTGATCCAGGCCGGCCGCTGGGACCAGCCCATCCCCTGCAAGATCGTCGAGATCGACGACGCCGCCCACCGCCGCATCGCCCTGGTGGAGAACCTGCAACGCAAGGACCTGCGCCCGATCGACGAGGCCCAGGCGCTGAAAGACCTGATGGAGGTCACCGGCCAGGGCACGGCCGAAGTCGCCAAGGAAATCGGCTTCACCCAGCGCTTCGTCCAACAGCGACTGCAACTGCTGGCCCTACCGCCAAAGACCCAGGAACAGATCAACGCAGGCGCCCTGACCCTGGAGCGCGCCCGCGAGGAGATCGCCCGCATCAACCGCGCCACCGAGGCCGCCGAGAAGCGCAAGCTGGCCCCTGACGAGCTGCTGGCCCTGGCCGAGATCTTCACCGCCGGCGAGCGCCACGGCCAACGGCTGCAAAGCTGGTATCCCGCCACCTGGGTCCCGGTCGGCCATCGCGCGCTTGAGGATGGCGACGTCCTTCACCGCCTGGAAGCTCGCGACGCCATTGAGGTCGAGCGCGGCTGGGAAGATCAGCCCCTGGTCTTTGTCCGGGCCAGCTATCAGTACCCGGCAGCCGAACTGAACGCCCAGCTCCCCGGCTTTTCGGGCAAGAAGCGCGACGAGGTCCTGCTGCGCCTGGGCCAGCAGGTTCATGGCGAGGCCGAGGCCCTGCGCATCGCCGCCACCCTGGGCGAGATCTCCGGCGAGCGCGGCGAGTACTTCACCTGGGCCCTCAACGAGCCCTTCTGCTCGATGCCCGACCCCGCCCTGGAAGCCGACGCCGAGGCCTGGGCCGAGCGCGACCGCGAGCAGAAGGCAGAGGAATTCAACCGCCGCGCCGTGCGCCTGGCGGCCGAGGAGGATGCGGAGGCCGAGCGCGGACGCATCAAGGCGCAGATCGAAGCCGACCACGGAGAGCCCGGCCGCGCCTTCCTGGCCGAGGTGCGCGCCTTCGAAGACACGGCCACAGGCCTGACCCATCCTGACTTCACCCAGGCCTTCGCCGCGCTCATGGCGAAGCACGACACGCCCGGGCCAGTAAAAGTCGCCCTGCACGACAACGTGCCGGCCATCGCAACCGCCGATGACGTCATCCACGTCGTCGCCGCCTTCAACCTGGAGGCCCGCCGCCGCCTCCAGGCCATCGCCCTGAACTACGCCATGGGCCTCGACCCCTACAGCGGTCCCGACATCGCCGCGCCCTGGAACCAGCCGGTTGAAGCGCAGCCCGGTGCCGACGTCCTGCCCCGGGAAGACTTCGTCGAGGCCGTCGCCGGCTACCTGCTCGAGGACATCGACGACCTGGACGAGACCGAAGCGCAGGACATGGCCGAGCGCGGCCTGACCGCCTACCTGGCCGGCGAGCTGATCGAATACGGCGACCCCGCCCACGACTGGGAAGAGGTCGGCGCCATGGCCATCGCCCAGGGCATCCGCGAAGACGGCCTCGGCCAGACCCCCGCCGACGCCGAGCCCGACCTCGAAACCGAGGAGGCGTGACCCATGGCGCACCCCTTCCCGCCACCCCGCGACAGCCGCCGCGCCTTCAACGGCCCGGCCCTGCTGGCCGGCCTGGTCGCCCTTCTCCCCTTCATGGCCGGCGTCGCCGGCGCCCTCCTGTGGATCCACGCCCGATGAGCACCGCCCCCTTCGACATCATGCCGCTCCTGGTCGGCGCCCTGCTGGAGGAGCGCCGCCACTGGCGCGAAACCGCCACAGCCAACATCTCCACCCTGGTCCGCGCCCTGGAGGGGGGCCACCTGCGCCCGCGCATCCCTGGCGCCAAGATCCCCGCCTCGGCAATCCGCGCCGAGCTGCGGGAATGGACCCTGGCCCTGGACGAGGCCTTGAGCGGGAAGGTCGGGCTGACCCGCTGCCCGTTCTGCGATTATCCCGTCCGGCCGGGCGAGCTGGTCATCTATTTCGACGACGAAGGCGAGGCGCACGCCGTCTGCGCCAGCATTCCGCCTGACCAGCTGTTCGATGGCGGCCGCATGGCCCTCGCCCCCGAGCAGATCCCGGAACGCGGCCCCGGCGAGGCCCCGCACCCCTGCTATGTCGGCGTCTATGCCAGCAGCGCGCTCTACACCGACGCCCAGATCCTCCGTCAGCTTCGCAACGCCCAGCTGACGATCGGGGCCGCCCAATGACCCCCGCCGCCCAGCTCCCCGCCGACGTCGCATCCCTGGCCGCCCGCATCGGCCAGCCCGGACTCCCCTATCGCACCTTCTCCCGCGCGGTCCCGGGCGCCGGCACGGCAGAGGCCGCCCGCATGGACGCCCGCCGCCCCGCCCTGCCGGCCGAGGTCCGCTACGCCCTGATCGCCGAGGCCCACGCCAAGCCCTTCGCCTTCGCCACCCTGGCCGACCTGGCCCGGTCGATCCACCGCCGCCGCGCCGGCCGGGCGATCCAGCTCAGCGACCGGCCGCTGCACCTGGCCGGCCGCACCAGCCCCAGCCCCGGCGTCGCCATCACGGCCACCGACCCCATCGGCGAAACCACCACCAGCCTCGGCTGGGCCTACCTGAACGGCCACGGCTGGAAAGCCCTGCAGGCCGCCCTGCGCCAAGAGGAGCGCTGATCCATGAAAGACTTCACGCCCACCAAAGAGACGATCAGCCTGCACGGCCTCGGCTTCATCCAGGTCAAGCTGGGCGGCAATCAACGGCTGCACGTCTGGCACCCCGACCTGCCCCGCCGGCTCTGCTACGCGCACTCGGCGGTCCACAATCACCGCTTCGCCTTCACCTCGCGCGTCCTGAAGGGCGTGCAGGTCAATGTCCGCTGCGACCTGGAGGTGGTGAAGCCCGGCGAGGGCTCGCACCTGCTGATCAGCCACAACGGGCCGCGCAGCGAGAAGGGCGGGCGGCTCAGCCACCCGGTCGCCGACGTCAACGTCTATGAGCGCCCGCCCGAGCGCTACGGCCCTGGCGAGCAGTACGCCATGCCGGCCATGGAGTACCACCACACGCCCTGCGAGGGCGTCGTGGTCACCCTCATGCAGAAGCACGAGGAGATGACCACCCTCCACGCCAACAGCGTCTGCCGGCGCGGGGTCGAGTTCCACTACGACTTCGACCGCTTCCAGCTCTCGCCCGAAGAGCTGTTCGCCTACGTCGCCGACGCCCTCGCGAGCTGAACCATGTCCGACCCCGTCAATCCCCACCAGGAGCCCGCCATGAGCGCCGCCGATCCCTCGCCTGTCACCCTGCCCACCGATCTCGTCGCCGACGCCGTCGAGGCCTATGACCGCTACAGATACGCCTTCAAGAACGGCCTGCTGATCCAGAACAGCTGGCACGGGGAGCAGGACGGCCGCCAGCTGGCCTGCGCCCTGGGCGTGCTGGGCGGCGCGGTCAACGGGCCGGCCGACTGCCCGGCCCAGGTCATGCCAAGCTGGCTGGCCAGGATGGTCCCGGGCTTCTTCGACCGCATGGCCCCGGCTGACGCGAAAGCCTGGGGCCTGGCGCTCTATGAGCAGCTGGCCCGCCTCCAGGGCCAGGTCCCGTTCAGCGTCGTCTATGACTGGCAGGCGACGTCGGTCCTGGAGTTCTGGTCTGGCTCCCTCCAGCGCCGCAAGTTCGATCCCGAAACCCTGGCCACGAAGCTGGCCCAGGTCGAAACCCTGCGGGCCTTGCACCGGAAACACCTGGAAGGGGGCGCAGCGTCGAGAGACGCCTGGCGCGAGGCGCTGCGCCCCGTCCTGGCCTATGCCGATGCCTATGCCTATGCCTATGCCGATGCCTATGCCTATGCCGATGCCTATGCCTATGCCGATGCCGATGCCGATGCCGATGCCGATGCCTATGCCGATGCCTATGCCTATGCCTATGCCTATGCCGATGCCTATGCCTATGCCGATGCCTATGCCTATGCCGATGCCTATGCCTATGCCGAGCCGACGCCGCTGGCTGAGGGCGAGACCCGCGCGGATCTGAAGGCCAGGCGCAAGGCGGAGAACATCAAGCTTCTGGGCGACGGCCTGGTCGCCGCCCTCTCCCGCGCTCCGGCCCGTCAGGCCTGACCTCCATGCGCGACGAGAGCTTCACCCTCACCCCGGCGGCCGGAGACGCCCGGCCGCCCTTCTCCCACCACTACATCGTCAGCCGCCGCACGGCCTTCTGGCGCATCCGCGAGGCCTCCGGCCGAGCCGTGGGCAGAGCCCCGACCCGCGCCGGGGCCAGGGCGGCCGTGCGGGCGCTGTATGGCCAGGCGGAGGGCCGGCCATGAGCGACGATAAGCCCAATGTTGATGCCCAGGCCCAGGCGCTAGCCCTCGCCCACCGCATCGTCGAGGCGGCCCGCGCCCTGGTCGCCGACCCCAACAACATGGACATCCGCCGCGCCTATATGAGCCGCGTCTTCAACCTGGACCGCGCGGCGGCTGCCTGGATCGCCTTGGCCGAAGGCCGCCCGGCCCAACAGGAAGGGCCGGAGGCGCAGGGGGCGTTATTGCCGAGCAATGATTTCGGGTGGGCTTTAGCCCAGATGCGAGGCGGGGCGCGCGTTCGTCTCAGATATTGGGAACGATACGAACACATCCGGCTGGGCGAGGACCGCAAAGAGATCGTCGACGAGGACGGCTATCCGACAAGGTTCCGCGACAATAGGCCACTGCTCGCCCTCGATTGGGAGATCGCACCATGAGCTACCTCTCAGAGAAAGATCAGGCGCTGATCGAGCGGGTGTTTGCTCGGCCCTTCCGAGGGATAGAGGTTCGGTGGCAGGGTACCTACCTGTGGGAGCAGTTGCCCGCCCTCCTCCAAGCCGCCAGATCAGACGGCCAGGGGGAGCCGTTGGCGATGATCCTGCATTGCCCGGCGTGCGGGGTTCAGCACCTCGACGAACCTGACGAGGCGAGCGGGTGGACGAACCCACCGCACCGCTCGCACCTATGCCAAGCCTGCGGCTACATCTGGCGCCCGGCCGATATCCCCACGACAGGTGTGGCGACTATCGCCACGCACGGGGACGCTGACAGCCCCACCCCACCAGGTCCAACCGGCGCCCTCGCCGAGATCGGCGCCGAGCGCATTCGCCAGATGGAAGTCGAGGGCTGGACGCCGGACCACGATGACCGGCACGCGGATGGCGCCCTAGCCCGCGCGGCGGCTGTCTATGCCAGCGACGAGCCCATCGCCGACGACATGGGCAACCTGACCAGCATCGGCCAGCTGTGCCCCTGGTCTCTGTCCTGGTTCAAGCCGCAGGGCCGCCGCCGATCGCTGATTAAGGCTGGCGCACTGATCGTCGCCGAGATCGAGCGCCAGGACCGCGCCTCCGCCCCCAACCCCCAGGGCGCCGACCATGGCTGAGCCCATCCAGGACCAGCACCGCGCCGTCATGAACGCCCTCGCCCGCGGGATCGACGAGGCGCTCAACGGCCCCCTGCCCGCCCCAGGCCTGCCTCACGGCCGGCGGCCGAACTGCTTCGTCCTGCTGCTGGCCGAGGCCGGCAAGGTCGAGGATGGCCGGGTGAACTACATCTCCAACGGCCATCGCGACGACATGGTCGCCATGCTCCGCGAGCTGCTCGCGCGGTTCGAAGGCCGGGTGGCCGAGACACCGGAGACGCGGCAGTGAACCTCCGCACCCTGAAGAAGCTGTCTAAGCGCGCCGCGCCGCTCCTGACCCTGTTGGGCGATCGACGGGAACAGTTCCCCTGCCCGAACGGCGACGGCCACCTGTCGTGGCTGATCACCGAGCGCAAGCACTGGGATCGGAGCTCCTGCCACCCCAGCTATACCCCCAGCAACAGCTACTCCACGCCCCGGGGCATGCCGCTCAAGCTGACTACCCGGGCCGGTCACCCGCTCATCATCCGGCCGCCCATGGAGCCCCGCAAGGGCACCATTATGGTCGGCGGAGTGGACGGCGGCCCGCAGCCCGAATGGAGCGAGGAGACCGCGTGGGAGGCCCTGCGCGAGCAGGTTTGGTGGGCCTTTGTCGACTTCCACCCAACGACCGGCGAAATCGTCTCAACCCGCGACTTCCCGACCCCAAGCGCCGTCCTGCGCGGCGCGGCCGAGATCATCGCGGCCAAGGCCGCCCGATGAGTCTCCACGCCGCCGACGCGCGAGACGCCCAAATCGCCGACCTGACCCGCCGCATCGCCGGCCTGGAAGAAGAGCTGCGCAAAGCCCGCGCCCGGGTCTTCTACGCCGAGGTCTGGGCGCGGGAATCCGAGGCCACCATCTGCCCCATGGCCATCGGAGATCCGCACCGCACCTGCTCGCTCGCCACCACCCTGGCCGACACCCTGGCCCGCGCCTGCGGCCGGCATCCTGACCTTCAGGAATGGCTGGAAGAGACCGCCAGCGAGGCCGAGCCGTGACGAACGCCGTTCGCGACTTCGACCACCTGCCCCCGCGCATGACCACCCGCCAGGTCTGCGCCCTGGTTGGCTGCAGCGTCACCAGCCTGTGGCGCAAGCGCCGCGACGACCCGGACTGGCTGCCGGCCGCGCCGGTTCAGCTCGGCCGGTCCACGGTCTTCGACCGGGAGGCTGTTCTCAAAGCCCTCGGCATGGTCAAGGATGATCCGCCCCATGAAGTCTGGACCGCCGACCCCGATGCCATCCGTCGCGCTCGAACTCGGAAAGTACGTCACCCTGCGCCGGCGCAAGGACGGGACGTATCGCGTGCTGATGGAGGTCCCCGCCCGGCTCCGGCCCTCCGGCTGGTCGGCGGCGATCCCGCTACCGATCAATGGCGCCCGCCGCGGTGACCTGAACGACATCGACGAGATCCGCCGCATCCGCGACGACGCCGAGGCCCTCTATGTCCGCCTGCAGCAGGCGCGCATGGGCGCAGCGGCGCCTGAGGCGGTCCTGCGCAACTTCCCCCGCCTGGTGCGGGAATGGCAGACCAGCCAGGGCTTCAAGGCCAAGAAGCCGCGCACCCAGAAGGGCTACGCCTACCACGCCAGCCTGATCCTCGACTGGTCCGCCGCCAATGGCGATCGGCCCGTCGCCGGCCTGCCCCGCGATGCGATCGAGGCCTTCCTCGCCCTCTATGACGACCGGCCGACGACCCGCCGGCACGTCAAGATCGTGCTCAAGATGCTGCTGGACCACGCCATCGCCCTGGGCTGGCGGGCCGACAATCCGGCCGAGCGGATCAAGATGGCCGCGCCCGAGAGCCGCCTGGTCATCTGGGAGTGGGACGACGCCCGGCGCGAGGCCTGGGCCTGCGCCGCCGCCGGCCAGCCGTCCATCGCCGCCCTGATCCTCACCAACTGGGAAATCGGCCAGCGGGTCACCGACCTGCGCCTGTTCCGCAGAGGGGCCGACTACGCGCCCGCAGACGGGGCGTTCCGCTATTGGCAGTCCAAGACCCAGTCCTATGTCACCGTGCCCGTCAGCGACGATCTGCGGGCGATGCTGGCCGTCGTCGAGAAGCCTGACAGCCTGTATCTCTTCACCGACGCCGCCACGGGCAAGCCCTGGGATGAGCAGCGCCTCGGCCACGTCTTCGCCGCCATCCGCACCCGGCCAGATCTCCAGCTCCGCGCCCTGCGCCACTCCTGCGTCGTCCAGCAGGCCCGCGCCGGCTGCACAGTCCCAGAGATCGCCTCGGTCACCGGCCACAGCCCGTTTTCGGTCGAGCAGATCCTCCGCAAGTACCTGCCCCGCGACAACCAGGTCGCCTGGAATGCGCAGCGCAAACGGGGCCTGATCAGAACCGAAGGTGGACAGGAGTCTGACGGTCGTCTGACTGGAGAGTCTGACGACCGCCGCGCAGCCACCGCTAAGTGACTGAAAATATTGGTAGGCCGGGTGGGGGTCGAACCCACGACCATTCGATTAAAAGTCGAATGCTCTACCACTGAGCTACCGGCCCATGACGCGGCGCGGGATGGGCGCCGGGTCGAAGGGGGCGGACCATA
>Ga0114898_1000303_pt1 | contig 41181 bp, 31 predicted proteins | sample Malvired_Geostar_FD_83496 | JGI IMG/M metagenome (GOLD analysis project Ga0114898, IMG submission 83496) | Marine viral communities from the Global Malaspina Expedition - Malaspina viral metaG DeepMed_Geostar | ecosystem: Environmental > Aquatic > Marine > Oceanic | place: Mediterranean Sea...
ACCACTTTGTTTCGCCAGGGTAGGCGTATCTCTTTTCGAAAATTTCTTGACCTAGATTGTTTAACTTTACTATGCTCATTTTGTTGCCTTTCTCAAGTGGGAAACCCCTCCCTTCTTAATAATAGTAAGCCGGGACGCATTATCAAAAAGGGTTTTGAAACTCTTATTATGGGTAATAAGAAAGATAGTTTTGTCCTTCTTTAATTCCTGCAATAATATATATAAACCTTTAAGACCGTCTTCATCTAAGTTCTCTGCTACTTCATCGAAAAATAACAAATTACTTTGCTCCTTCTCTGTAAGAGCTAGTAGGCTCTGTAAAGCGAGCATTACGGCCAAATTTATTTTCCTCTTTTCACCACCAGACAGGGAAATATACTGTGTAATTTTTCCATTGATGGTGAGGGACTCATTTAACTCTTCGTTAAAATGTACAAGCATCTGCCCATTCGTCATATAGGCTAGATAAGTATTACATTTTTCATTAAAATAATCAAGAATATTTCTTATAATATATTTGATGAGGCCAGACTCAGAGAAAGCTTTTTCCCAGAAGCGCATGACTTCATAGTTTCGCGTATTCTCAAGCTTGACTTTATCTGCCTCCACAATGCGTATATCCAGATCTTCCAGAAGTTCATTATAGGTGTCCTCCTTGGAACATAACTCCCTATACTCCATATAGTTGGAATACTGGCTGGAAGACATGGGTATATTAATGGCCTCTAGACGCTTCTCCAAGTTTACTAATTTTTTAGAGATTTTCGAAATATCGCCATCGGCGGCGCGGAGAGATGCAGAGAGTAGGTCCTTATCTATTGGCCTGTCGCTTCCACAGGTGGGGCATACTGTGCTACCCTTCTTGACCGTGGCACGAATCTCCGTAGCCTTTCTCCGTAACCCCTTCCTGTCAATAAAAAGATCCTTGCCGTCCCTCTCCAACTGCCTGACCTCGGCCTCGGCATCCAGAATATCCTCCAACTTAAGATTAAAATCTACAGTTTCATAGCTGTAACAGGCTTTATCTTTCTCCAACTTTTTTAACTTCTCTAAGATAGTTCTTCTAGAGGAAGAGTGTTCGTCAATAACAGCAAGTTTCTCCTTAATGATGGAGTTGAATCTAGATTTTAGTCCACGAATTTTATCTCGCTTAGAGAATAGGTCTTCCAAATTGAGAAAGTTCCTTATGATGGTTCTCTTATCTTCTGGGGTAGACCCAAGGAAATCTACATTGTTGTGCTGACCAAACACCATGCTAGCCATGAACACCTTGTAGTTGGTGTTAAGAAGGGACTCAAGTATCAATTGAGTATCAGACATGTGCGACTGGGTATGGGACACGCCATCTATGACAACCTCTAGCTTGGAGGGCTTCCTGCCTCTGGTGACTACGATGTTGTCATTGATAGTAACAGTAACAGCACAATTCTTCTTCGCTATATTGTTGACCAAAGCCTCTTCATTACTCTTACGTATGGTCTTTCCAAACAGTCCCCAAACAACAGCCTCAAACAAGGCACTCTTACCTGCCCCATTTGAACCACCAGTGTCTAAGTTCTTACCCTTGACAATAACTATACCACCATACTCATCGAAGGAAACCTTGATGTCTTTGATGGAGTAGAAGTTTCGTATTTCTACAGAATTAATCTTCATTTAAACGTCTGTAACCTTCAAGTAAGTCTGCCTTATCTATTTGAGTGTCGCTACTCTCTATATAATCGTCAATGATAGCCTCATTAATAGAGAACAGCTGCCTGTCTGGGACGAAAGTACTCTGGGCCTCCTTCTCACTCAAGATAGGTCTAAATTTTATATCTAATTGGTTTACTGAACACAACTCGCTGATCTCATCAACAAGAGAAGCAGTATTTTCCTCCCCAAGTTTGTTCACAAAGACCCTGAGGTGTGTGAAATAGTTTGGATCGTTTATTACATCAAGCTTATCCACCACCTCTTCAAGACCGCACACCACATGTCTTATACCATGGGTCACCTTCTTGAACTCCCACTCTCCACCATCAACTTGGACTGCGTAGTAGCACTCCTTCAAAGCGTCACCAAAGTTAACAGAATAAGGGGTGCCCAGAATGGTAACCCCTCCCACCTTATTAAACTTATGAATGTGACCTAGAAGGGTGGTATTACTGAAACAAGAAAGATCAATGTTAAAATCATGGTCACCCGTGGAGTTCAAGCATCCGTTGTATCCAAAGTGTCCGAACACTGTGTTCCCCTCAGGGACTTTAGACAAAGCCTTTTTAATAGTCTCTGCATTCTCATAGTGAGGAATGAATGTCCACCTTCCAAAAGTTTTTGTGTGAGTTATAACATGGACTCTTTCGCTAGCAAATAAGCTGAGCGCAGTAACCCCATCGTCAGCCTTTGTCTCGCTGTCATGGTTGCCCCTCAACAACCACACACGGCACTGAAAAGCAGCAAGCAACCTTCTTAAACCTAACAGTACTGTAGGTGTAGGTCGCCTAGACATAAAGACATCACCCATGATGATGAGGTCGTGAGGTTTTTCCTCATCATAAATTTTAATGAGGGAATCTATCTGTGCATCCAAATACCCCTGCCTGGGGTTAGACAGGTGCGTGTCAGTTACTATTAACGTTTTACCCATTATATTAATTCCCCGACCACGCTACAAAACTATAGCGAGTACCCTCAGTAACGGGAACTCCCCTGTGCATATGAGTAACCCTCCCAGGAAAGGTAACAGCGTGACCCTTAGGGAGATCCTCAGAACTCAGTATCCTCTCCTGTCTCTTCCACTCCATGCCTCCACCAGAGTACCCATCATTTAACGAACAAGTTAAACTGACTGGTCTAACATCATGGTGAAACTCTAAAGAAGAATGCTCCTTCTTTGCCAAGGAGTCCTGTAAATCTTTATCGTACTTTATAACAAAAATATCTCTGTAGTCCTGACAGTAGAAGAAGTCCCACAGGTACGCAGAAACTAACCTCCAAGTCTGATTCAAATAGCATGACACCAGCATTCCTAGATCTAATCCTATATCCATGAGACCTATCTCTGGTGCTGGGTAATTATCCCCTGCCGAGAACCTCCATTCGTTTACCTCCAAAAGTTCTTCCAGAAGGAGGTCACAGAACTCTTCGGAGAACAGAGGGAAAGAAAAAACATCATCAGCTCTCCTTCTAAGAAGAGTGCTAAGATGGGGGGTATCATCCAAAGGAGTGGAGTCCCCTCCTAGATGCTCCCAATCAGGAACCCCAACAGGGAAGCCCAAGGGGTACAGAGGAGCAATAGCCTCCCTGAACTCTGGGTGGATAGCAAATTCATAGTCATAGGTATACAACTTTGAATCAGTAGCCTTACGGTGCCTAAACCCATCGCATACATAAGTAATATCCCGTGAATCCCAAAAGGAGGCACGATATATCTCACTAAAATCAGGACGAAGAGCATCCTGGGATCCAGCGATGTTAGACCACATTGCTCCTAGCATATCAGGATGATCAAGCATGCCCCAAGCTCCTCTCTATCTCTTGAAGATTAGAGACACTACCCTCAGCATACTCTACTTCCATACCATCCCCGAAAGATTTACCTACTATAGTTTCAATCTCAAAGGGGACTAAAAAGTTTACATCAAAAATACTCTTAAGATGAGGGCACTCTACCATGTGAATTTTAGCAAGAGTAACGGCTCTCTCTAACTCATCGTAAGGTACCACCAATTCCAATGAGTCGTGAACAGTAGAAACCACCTTGGATTTCATATTAACAGCCTTATAGTGCTGGCTCAAACCTAACAGAGCAAAGAGTAAAATATCAGAAGAGGTACTCTGAACTATAAAATTGAAACCTTGCCTCAAAGACCTGTGCTGCACCCCTTTATCTTTGGAGGATATGTCATTAAGATTCCTCCGTCTACCAAATATAGTATACGCATATTCATTCTCCCTGACAAAGTTATGAACATAATCCATAAAGCGAAACACCCTAGGATAAACTTCTTTGTAAGAGTTAACTACACCCTCGGCTCGTTTAATAGAGATACCCATTGTCTCAGACAAATTAAATGCCCCACCACCATATACAATCAAGAATGATACAGTCTTAGCAAGCTGTCGCTCTTGTTTGGTAACCTCATCAATGGATTTATTAAACAACAAGGAACCAGTGTACGAATGCAAGTCCTGGCCACTATTAAAAGCGTCAATCATGCCCTGTTCTCTGGACAGGTGAGCCAATACACGGAGTTCCATAGTAGAATAGTCTATGGTCACGAAGGCGTGGTCCTCAGGGGGTACGAAGATTGACCTGATATTGTTTTTGGTTTCTCTGGGTAAGGTATGGAAGGACACTCCCATAGCCTTCTCAGCGGTGTAGGCCGCGCAACTTAAGCGCCCAGTAGCGGTACCGTCAAACCTGTAATCCACATACACCTTGTCCTTACCATTGTAATCAATAGCATTCGTAGTGCCCCGTATGTATGTTTGCTCTAATTTTTGAGCCTTCCTGAGGTCTAGAAAATTTGATATAAAGTCCTTAGACTCACGGAGTTCTTTCAAAGACATATCCTTAAGTAGAGCCTTACTTATAGCCTTTCCTTCTTCTCTGTGCCTCCACTTAGACATTACTTACTCCTTCTAGCAAGTTCTTCATTTATCTGACCTAGAAGAATCTTAAGAGTGGGGGCTGAAACAGAGGGTTTCCCCTTGGCTGTCCTATCAGGAGGATACAGATTGAACCCGTCCTCCCTGGTGTACAGGATCTGTACAAGATCATTAGTAGAAGAAAGATTATCATCTTCCATAACTTTGTCCGAGGAATAAACAGTCTCTTCTATTTCCAGGCAAGCCTCTTGAAGTTCCCCACCTACCTCGGCAAGTTTCTCCCTGGAAACATTAAGGCCATCGTACTCCATCTCCGAAAACTCCTCAGTTAGTGGAGAAATAAGGCCATCATACAAAGCGGTCACTCCCAAGCCCTCCAGCCTTTCTTCAAACAATTCGAACAACTTAAGGGTGAAGTAACTATCCATGGCGTTCCCCTCTGCACAATCCACAAGGGAAATGCTGCCCCAATCAAACGCCTTAGGGTTATCTACGGTAAGCATCAGAGGGTACCTAACTCCTGGGGGAAGTACATCTTTACCAAGTCCTTCAAACCCTTAGGGGATGTTTCGTTTATAAAGTGGTGCATGATTTTAGTGTCCCACACATTCTTAAACCTGATCCCGTATCTCAGCAGGAACTTCTGGTCGAACTTACTATTGTGGAGAGCCTTCTTGTTGTTAGGATTAGAGGACACTAGGCTCAACCACTTTATAACAGCAAACTTTTCTCCGTCTTGCATTGGAGAATCGTTGTGGTCCAAAGGTAAGACAATGTTATCTTCTCCACAACTTATGGCAACGGTAAGGATGTCATCAGTAAGAAAGTTCAGCCCAGTGGTTTCTATATCAACTGCAATAGGATTGTCAGTATCAATAAGATAGTTGTACTCATCCAACTCATCAAAAGAAGTAATTAATTTATATTTAAAATCAGATGATTGCTCTTTATGGGCTATGTACATGTCATAAGCATTTTTAATATCCATATCGAAAAGATACTTGTGACTAGGCTCCTTAATTATAGAAAATGGGTGGAACAAGGGTACCACAATGGAGCAAAAACCAGACTCAGTAGTGTACTCAAATGCTTTCCCCCTCTTGTTGGTTATTCCAGACTTTTTTAGTAACATCTTCATAGCAAGATTGCCACAGGCAAAAATGAGTAGGGGTTTAACATGATCAACGGTATCGGAAAGATGCTTACGGCATATGTTCATGTTATCTGGGGACATATCAGACTCTTTGACCCCTGGGCACTTAACAGAAGCAGCAAATGCTACGGTGTCCTTGTCCATCATGCTAGTAGCAAGGGTAATAACATCGTCAATCTCCTGCCTCTTGAAGGCAGATGTCTGTCCGAAAGAGTACTTTATTGAGTCTGACAGGAACAAAATGTCGGCTTGAGGCAACGTTTCATAATCCATAACGGAGTGTATGGGTTTATTTTTCTCAAGTATGGAGCAGCCTTGGCAGTCAGTATTCTGTCCGCACACATCGAATTCATCGAAAAGATTTTCTAGGTTGTTCATTCTACTATGATAGTATATGCCATCAAAAAATTATATAGACAATAAAAGGTTCGAAGAACTTATAAAACTGTACAAAAAGGATCCAGAGACTCACGAAGAAGAACTTATTTCCTTATTTGATCTACTAATAACCAACATCCTACTGTCCTTTAATTTTAAAGTTGACAAGGATGATGCCAAGCAAGAATGCTTTGTCCTAATCCTCAAGGTCCTAAAAAACTTTAACCCTGAACATGGAAGCGCTTTCAATTACTTCACTACCGTGATTGTTAACAACCTTAAGTTAATTTATACAAAAAACAAAAGGTATGTTGAAAAAATCAATGAGTACATGAAAAGAAAAAGCGAACTAGACATGTAACTTAGCATAGATCATGGGAAGGTAGTCTAAGGTGGATACCTTGTCCTTCCTAATCATCACCAGATGAGGCAGTTTGGTGGTCTTAAAGATCACAAACGAGTGGGGCATAGTAAAACTGTTTATAACATACAGCCTTACCCCTTCTTCTGAGTTCTGGTACTTCTCCTTTAGGGCTGAGACTAAATTAGTGCAAGCATCATCCCACAAGGAGGTGAACAGAAGGTAAACGATGAACTTATTCCTCTTCTGATCCTTTAGGATCTTGTTGAGGTCGTTTTCCCTTTGGAGGAACTCTAGTTTAAAGGATTTCACTCTTCTTCGGTACTGTCAACGACTTCGACCATCCCCTCAGGATCGTCAAAACCAACCGACGCAATTTCGCCTGATGTATCAAAGGAAAAACCAGAAGCCTCAAGTTCTTCCCGATGATCGTCAATGTAGCTCTTTGTCATCTCAATGAGTTGTTCGTTCATGGTTTCCAAACCCTTAAAGAATATACTCTTAAGGAACTCTGCGTCACCAATCTCTGAAGGCTTCACAGTTTCAGCAAACGCTTTGAACGCTTCGCTCTCGGATTTATTAAGTTTAATTTGTAGTTTCATTCTATTTCGTTTCCTCTCTTGTAACTTGATGTCCCAAGTGTTTACGCTTATATGAGTGGGTTCCATACGCACTATTATAGAGCAGCAGGGCTATTTTATGGAAGATGATTACGATTTGTCGAAATTAATTAAGAAAAAGAAGAAGCGGGTAAACAGCCGACGCAAGGGAAATTCCTTTGAGTTGCAAACATGCAAACTGTTGAATAAAACATTCGACACTAAGGAGTTCATTCGTACCCCTGGATCTGGGGCTTTTGCTTCTACTCACACACTTCCAGAACATTTAAATATATATGGAGATATAATAACACCTAAAACATTTAAATATACAATAGAATGTAAAAAAGGTTATAACAAAGAAGATATATATAGTTTACTATATTATAGATCAGACTTCTGGAAATTCATTGAACAATCTGAAAAAGATGCCCAGGGATCAGGTCTGGAGCCTCTCTTGATCTTCAAACAAGATAGAAAGGCAGCTTTAGCAGTAGCCAGGAAGGAATCTTTCGGATATTTAGAACCATCGGTAGATCTAAAAGAATATAGAATGTACTTACTAGAAGATCTACTAAAGTTGGATAGGTTCTATTGGTTTACAGACTTTTAGTAAGAAGGTCAAGGATTATTCGCTGATTTTTTAGGAGTTCTTCCTGCAAGGCGGCGGTAGAATTTGACTTTTCAGAACTCTCTCTTTGTGGCTTAGATCTAGAACTAAACTCTTTCCCCAGCGTTTTTAACCAGTAGGGTGTAGAGTATTGTACACCTTCATTGTGTGTGTACTTTTTCTGTTCAACTCCCCAGGTCATTAAGGTATTGAGTCCATCAACTGAACGTACACTCCATCTTGCTGTCCCAGGAACATGCTCTATTGTAGCTTCACCATTAGCTACCATCTGGGTAGCACGGTTTACCATATCATTATTTCTAAGTGTAATTTGTTCTCCATCTTCCAGAGTTACAATAGTTTTTAAAGTATTCTTCTCAGCATTAGCACACAGTGCTGCTTGTCTTAGCACATATGCCTCTTGTTGAGCCTTAGGTGCTCTCTCTACAGCGGCTACCAGCATCATTCTTGACTGGTAAAGTTTCATATCAGCTACTTTTTTATCCCTGACAACTCTTAAATCCTCGTTAGTAGGATCAGCTCGCAGTGCTTCTTCCGCCTCCTCGTAATCTTTATATTTTTCTCCACCCATTCTTAGAGCATCAGCACCAAGAGGATTGTGCCCACCAGGGGCGTAATTATTTCGGAATGACCTCGCTTGTGCAGAATAATCTGGGGGTATGGAATTTGACTTCCATGCAGTATCAACAACGGTCTTTATCCTTACTTCTTGGTTGTCCACTTCACGAGTTAGCTTTGGATTTATCCCCAAAGCCCGCATGGTTTCATCCGTTTCCTCAAGAAACGAGTGGTCCCTATCCTGAGGTCCACTACCTTGTGCCTGAGTACCACCCTTTACAGGCTTAGTCTTATCAGTAACTTTCAATTCCTGACTAACAGGATACACTATGTCGTTATCTCCTAGGTCACTAGCGTATAATGCTCTAGCCTCAGGATCAAACTCGTAGGCTTCCGACACAGTAACTGGGTTAACTTGGTCCATCAAACCACATCTTTCAGCTTGATCATGTGTAAGAACATACTCTACATCTCTTTTTTCCCCTCTCTTAGATCCAGTTCTTCGCCCTGACCACAGTACTCCAATATTCTCCCCTCTTTCTAGACCAAGATGATCATACAAAAATTCATCATGATGTATAGCAGCAACTGCTACCATAGCTTTTGCAAGGTCTGACGCAGTATCTGATCTAGGACACCCCTTTTCTGCGGTGAACATCCCAGCGTCGATAAGTTTTCCACAAAGCTGTGAATCAATTTTATCTACAAATTGTACAAAATCTTCTGTACCTTCTGTACTAGCAATCTCTCCCCTGTTCATTCTTACTTGCGCTTCCAGTGCGAACTGTAGCCTTTCCCCGTATTCTGATACAAGATCTACACTTAATCTAGCTGCCACCTCCCTCTCTCTTTCAGCACTTTCCTCGTCCCCTTGGTTACTAAAGAAGCTAGCTCTCCCCAGATGGTAGCCTACAGCTCGGGCTCTTTCATTTATGTGACCACGGGTAGCACGAATGGATCCGCTAGAAACAGGCTTAGACCTATCTATCTTAATACCTGCAAGATCTTCTGCGTTAGGAACATCTTCTCTTTTTTTATTTTGTATAACAATTTTTCTATTGTGTAGATCAACTACTACGGATAAAATATCTCTACCCAATGGCCTACTAGGTTGAAGACAAACGCCTGTGTCATCGTCCTTGTCCAAGTGAATCCTAGTCCCTCTTGAATCAACAGAAAAATGTTCCTGTAACCATTTAGCATCAGCCGCATTTATATGGGGAGTTCTGCCCATGATTTCTAAACCTTCATTGAGAACGTTCATTGTCTTTAACGCTAGATCTGAGTCATCCTCACCATCAGGATCAAACCGTTCGTCTAAAGCTGCCTCTAGGTTCATGGTAACACCCCCATTCTGACGAGTTATAGTTTTCCACAATCTTTGAACCATTCCTGGGAAATCATACCCGCCCTTCATCTGCTCCTTCACTGCTGGGTGGCCCTGAACCTCAGCGGACTCAGCGAGAGCACCTAGTGTTGCTAAAATATCTTCACGAAGCTTACCCATCTCCCCCATAGCGTCTATGGCCAGGGCCTCAGCTTGTGCTTGTATGTCTGCTGCTGTTTGTTTGTCCTGTTGAGGGTCTTTCCGATCCTCACCCCCTTCTTCAGCGCCTCCCGCAAAAGCAGTCGCTATCTTTAACGCTTCTGCTGCTACTGGATTTTGTTGCTGGTCGGGAGCAAATTTTCTAGAGAGGTTTTGCCGTCCTAACCTGTCTGTAAGTCCGCGAAGCTCGTTTGCATCAAAGTGTTTACCCTGAATGCCGCCTATGTTTCTTCCCTCTATGGTCACACCTCCCTCAGCGTCAGGCCTTACAGCCATATCACTACCCTTGCCTGCCCCCTCTACGGGTTGACCAGTACCTAGCGCTTGCTTAATAGCGGCTAAAGCTAGTTCTTTTCCCTCTTCTAGCTCTGGGGAGTCTGCTTCATCCAACCTAGGTAACTTTATATTGAGCTTTCTTTTCTTTAAAAGGTCATAACTTTGTAGAAGTTCATCAAGTTCTTTAAGCAGTCTCATAATATATTATAGCCCCCTATAACGAGGCCCAGCCTAGCTTTAACCAGACTGGGCCTCTCAGAAAAGCAGTTCACTTTTAGTAATTGAATGCACTCATGTAGTCATACCTGAAGGTCACTTCAATAGTATGAAAATCATTTGTAGCATAGTTAAATTCCGCAGTCTTCCAGGCTTTTGGATATACTCCATATAGCTCAACAGTTTGTAGTGGGCTCATGGAGTTGTCCAGTTGTACTATCTCGACTTTGTTTACTTTAAACGAAGAACCTCCACCATTGCCAGGAGGGGCGTTTTGCGTCATCTCACCCGTGAGGGGATCGTAAACTGTAGTGAACCAGTTCCAAAGATCACTATGAGTACGCTGTAGATACAGGTTATCGAAAGTTACTACAAGTTCTTGTGGTGATGGCTTGCCAGGGTAGAATACCCTGTCGTTCACCCTATGAACTTCGATATCTTCTACTTCAAATCCTAAGTTATTAATCTGCTTAGCAGCCAGAGTTAGATCTTTTTCATTACCTACTTGTTCTGGCAATCCTAGGAAGTGAATTTCAAATTGATAGGCACGTACCGAATCAAGTCCTGTTGAAAGGACAGGTAGACCGTCACCCGCCTTATCTTTGAAGTTTCCTTTGTATTCTATCTTATAATATGAGTCAGCCATTCAAATTCTCCTATATGTTTCCTAGCTTAGCTGATTGAGAAGTTAGGTTAATTTCGAAGACAATCATCTCTGCTGTCTTCGTTGGTTTCAGTAGGACTTTCACCCACAACTCGTTTCTGTCAACTCTTACAGTAGTATTTACTGTCTCATCGCAAACTACACGGAATTCTGATATCCCGCGCCGTCTTGCAATGTCATCCAAGAGTGGACTTAGTACGTTTTGTATGCTAGCCCAGGTGAACTGGTCATTAGGCTCAAAGATGAACCTTCGTGCTGACGCTAGGATGGTCTTCTTCAGGAAAATCATAAGTCTCCTGATATTGATCCTATCCGTGGCTCCAGCAGTTCGTCTGGCTGTGCGCTGCCCGAACACTGTAATACCCTGTTGTGGGAAATTAACTATGGGGTTGATAACATTCCCTCCGCTATACAGAGAGTCTCTCTCACCCTTGGTTAGCTTCGACTCAACATCACTAGGCTTGGTTAACCTACCTCTAACAAATCCAGCAGGAGCGTCCCAAGTTTCCCCTACGTTGTCGGTGTAAGCCATCTGCCTCATTCCGTAGATAGCGGGGTCAAGCCACCTGTCCTTGCCATCGTAGACACTGAAAACTTTAACCCAAGGCCAGTAAATTGCAGCATAAGATGTGCTGATTGCAGCATTTCTTGTAGTAGAGAAACCATTACTCCAGTCTATTGCATCCTGCGCTGTGCCAGTACCGTTTCCATAGGGAGGTGACATAACTGCTATGAAGTTTTGTGTATTTTCAGCTAGTGTTATGAGGTTATTCTGTACTGATTCTAGATGAATACCTGGGGTTGCTGCAACTGAGATGTTTAGAGCGTCATCATCTAGAGATTGCATGCCCGTCTTGGGCTCAACAGCAGCGTCTCCCACAACTGTGGAAGCTTTACTAATATCATTGTCAGGGATGCCATTATCCCCCCCAGCTAGATTATAAGTACCTTCAATTAACTTAGGAGCAATAGCCTTGATTACTTTGTTACCTATATGATCATTAGTAGAGAGGGTTTGCCCATCATAAGCAGTAGTAAAGCTATTCCAACCATGGTTAGTAATTCTGTAACTGCCATCTAGTAGAGAACCTGCTCCAACCGATAGACCAGTAACCGAATCAAAGTGATTAGTAAGGGGTACTAGAGCAAAATCATCAGATTCTATACCAGAGGCCATGTTTCCCTTAATAATTTCAGATTTGAGATCTGTTTCCCCAGTGTTAACAACCGTTTCAATATGGGTCCCTACACTACTAGTTAGGGCTACCTTAAAGGTTTCCTTTTGAACTCCATCCTCAAACAAATGAAGTTGAGTATGCTCTCCTCCCAGTCCGCTGACAACTATAGCATTACCACTAGTGGTGCCGTCTGGAGCGGTCCCAGCATTATATCCTGCTCCTGGGTGTATAGTTTTAACATGGTAATGGTAGCCTTGCGCGCTGTAGGGTTGCCCATCAGTTCTATTTTCTATTGACGTTCCCCACGCTCTAATTCCAGAGGTTAGCCATCCTTCCCCACCAGCTGAGACTGCACCAGTAGTAGGCTCGATGAGATACAGCGCACTCACTCCTTCGTCAGCAGCCATGGTAGCAGCAGTGTACGCAGTGATGTCCATGTACGCACCTGAACCAGCGTAGGCTCCTATAAGGAGGGTCTGTCCAGCAGCTACACCTGAATAATCATAAGCTGCTATGTGTGCGCCGTCCGAGCCGCCTCCAACTTTGCCTATAATAGCCTGAGATTGGTCTGTGGCATGAGTTGCAGCGGGAAGAGAGATCGTTTTAGTTGACACAAACTGTTTATTTCCAGCGTTGTCCCAAACATTTATCTTTAGATAAAGGGCTGTTCCTACTCCGTACCCTCCTGCGCTAACACCCACTGCTGGGCAGGTACCCATGGCTACCGCAGTAGAAGCATCCGCCGCAGATGTAGCAGCACAACGAACGAAGTACATGCTATCGGTAGCCTCTAGCACCTCTAGAGCGCCTTCCAAACCTTGACCGTAGATATTTTCGCTTGGCTTACCAAACTTTTCTACGAGTTGTTGTGGACTAGTGACGAGGGTGGCCTTGTTAGTTGGACCCTTACCAGCGAAGCCCACTATAGCCATCACTGATGAATTGATAGTAGGTGCGTACTCAGATATATCCTTTTCTATAACATAGACATCAGGACTGACAATATTAGGCATTTTTTATCTCCTATTATGCGTTACGGATTTCGATCATTTTACGCCGATAGAGCGTCTCTACCTCAGGCGTAATATAAGATTTAGGAACTACCAAGTGTTCTCCTGGTTGCATCCATATAGTTTTAAGACCAGCGGGAGTTTGGAGATATATATCCCAGCTCTGTAAGCTGCTATTTTTAATCTCCTTCATATAAATTAACTCCTATTCTATTTACTTGATGGACTTATATTTTTTGAAAAAATTTTTCTTAAATTTGAGCTTTTATTTTTTCTATTTCGCCTGTAGATGTGTACAGGAATCTAGGAGAAGGGATGTACCCTTCAACTACAATGGAGAAAGTTTTTCTTAGTAGTCTGTCCTCTCTGTCTGCTACCTCCAACTCAGAGGCATCCTGTTCAGTATCTATAAATGCTTTCGTAAGATCGTTGTAAGATGTTACTATCTCTAGAGAAGGATTAAAAAGCTGCCTTACCTGTTCCGCAATCTGATCTATATCAGATTTATATTTTGTCCATACGTGGATGTCATATCTTATATTAACAGGTCGTGGAACCAAGCTCACTATCCTCTCTGCCCTTTGTTTATCTTTATTCCACCGTGTATCATGTATAATGGTGGGGTTATTCCTCCTTCTATCGTCATCATCCTCGCTAGTAGTCTGGCTAACGGTTATCAGGGGTAAGATTATATTGGTTTCTTGGAACAACTTTGCTATTGTTCTTTCTGGATTGGCATGAGTGCAGCTAATCTTGATTGTTTTCTCTTCTGCATTTCTATAGTATAAGTTACTAAAAATATTAATCATAGATCGAAGAGTTTCTTTATAGATGTGGCTTATATTATCCCCATGTTTTGACGAATCTATTATAAACTTTCGCAAACTTTTTTCATAATCACGTAGCGAGCTGGCTGTGGCAGAAAACTCAATATTAAAAGAACTAACATCTATGTCAAGTTTTCCTTCCAAAGCAGAGAAACTAGCCACGATCATACCCTCCTAGCTCATCTGTAACATCAGGAAGTACCTCAGTTTGCACATCCTCTGAGTCCCTGAGGAACCTAGCGGAGCATATCAGATGATACACACCGTAAACTTCGAAGGAATCTTCCTGCACTTGATAGATTTCATACCGTTGATCTTGGAACTTAGGCTTAACTACATCGCCAGGAATGAGCCTTCTTCCCACTACCCTTTCAAGATAACTTTTATTGAACACAAACAACTGATCATTTGTTAATTCTATACCAAACTGAGTTAGGTTTTCCTCCACAGCTCGTGGTTCGTAGTGGCCGTAGAGAAGAACTGGATCTCTAGAGATTGTTTTATTCCTAGACTCCATGTATACAGGGTCATAGTCTTCATTCTGGTAGTACTTATAGAGTAATATTTGAGAGCCAGAAAGTTTAATAATCTCATCGTCAATTAGATTAAACAAGGAGATATCCGGGTTATCCTGATCAAAGAGGCTTAGTTCACTATCAGTGAACTCGTCTGGGGCTACCAGAGGAGGTATCTTAGTAGTTACTTTCCAGTTCTTTTTAGCCATTACCAAGTAGTGAATACAGGAGGTTCTTCAATTTCTAACAACAACTCCTCCATAAGTTGTTGCTTTTCAGCTGCACTTTCCTGCTTTAATTCAGGACCATTTAACTGTGCACCACCAGCAGGTGCTGGTAGTGATGTATATTTCCCTCTTATCTCTCCAAGAATACCCTTGGATACTGCCAGGGCGTACCTCTGAATCCAGTTCCTATAGGCTGGGTGGATAGTGTTGGAGTCTAGCCCTCTGTATACCACAATAACTTCTTGAGGCGTTACCACGGGTTTAGGGTAGAGTTGCAGGTACTGCCCATTTATAATGTTCCAAGTACCTTCTTGTCCTAGAACTTTTCGTATCTGTTCTAGGTGAGTTTGTAACATAAAGAAATCCCCCACTCCAAAGTTTTGAAACAGGAAATTATCTTGGAAATATTTGATAAAGAAATCAAATTCTAGCGTACCTGCCTGAGACTGGATGCTAAGAAGAGTCTTCTTGTAGACAACATACTCAAGGTTATGAACTACCCAGGTGGGCATCTTGTATATGTTCACTCCAGCAGAGGCATCAAAAGCCAGCATCTGTATAGTCCACATAGGAGCGTGGAAGTTCAACTTAGATACGGCCTCGTCAATACTTGTCTTGATTTGATAAGGTGTTAGCTCTACTCGGACTACAGGGTGCCCCAGTCTTGCCATGACAAAATCTTTTATAGTTTCATCAAACCTAGTAAACTCAATACCCTCATCTAAAGTTGTGGTGTTGAGTTTTTCTAAGTCTATATCGCCTTTTTGTATACCAGCAGTAACAAAAGGTCCTACATATTCAGCAAGAGAGTTTCCGTAACCAGTTGATAATTGCGGAGTAGCTACATTATCCATCTAACTTGTCCTTCTTTTTCTTCTTTTTAGTTGAAAGTACCTTTTCCTTTACCACAGGCACGAGATAGGGGCAGTCCTCCACAGGACCATCGTACTCGATGATCTCCCCTGGCCTGATCTCTCTCACGGAATTTCCTAGGTGCAGTAAGAGATTGAATCTGCATGTACTTCTATATTTCATTGTATTCCTACAAATATATACGATAGCAGAAAGCAAAAGGGCCAGGAGAAAATCCCCTGGCCCTTCCTTTATTATCACTATTCGATTAAGAGCTTAGCTATATTGTTGACCATCACCAACGTTCTTAGCGAAAGGCTGATACAGGTAGTTGGACGTTGGTCCTACAATCCGCAGAATACGATAGAATCGTGATTCTGGGGATATCGCAGCCTTACCATACCGAGTGAGGATACCCTTCCTAGGTTGGAAGGACTCAGGATCGGTAATGGTGGGCAGCTGTTGCAGTGGAATGTATGGAGCAAAGACAAAGCCTGTGTCCATGGCATTAGCACCACGGTAACCCATCAAAATTTCGTCCTCTGGGTACAGAGGATCAATATACAGATCGTACTTGCCAGCAAACTTGCCCTTGTAAGATATTGTCTTACCACCGATGTTGGTTGGCGCATCAGCGTCACGAACACCACCTTCTAGCTTGGCAGCACTCTCTAGGAATGCACCAATCAGAGGTGAGGTTAGCAACCATGTGCCAGGACCACGGTGGGTAGTCTTATAAATATCTTGCGAGGCAATATTAAGCATAGCCAATAGGTTAGCATAGACATGACCCATATGCTGTGGTGCAAAATCAACAGCATCTGCAGTGAAATCAATAATAAAGATATTATTGTCTCCACCAGCAGGGTTTTCGCCCAAATGCTTTTGCATAGTATCATCGGGGTTAAGGTCATAGGTCCACGCACTTGGCGTAAACGTAACACCTTCAAAAGGTCCTTGACCCCCGGTACTCCCGAATTGGTTAGCATTTTCGTTTGCTAGAGCAGGCCGGGAGAAACCCCCGAATGACCCTGTGACATCGTATGTAATCATACGAATATCTTCAATTAGCTCACGATCAATTTCAAGAGCAAGTTCCTTACTGAGTAGACCAGTAAGTTCCCGCTCAAGATCCAGGTTATGGTAAGCACGAAGGTCTTGAGAAGCCTCAAGAGTCCACAGAGCCCTCATCTTGCGAGTCTTCGCAACAACAGCTTGTTGTTCGATATGGAACGCAATTTCAGGGATCGACGTGGCTTGAAGACGCTCTCCCGCAGAGACACTCCACCCAGCAAGGGATGTAGCATCAGGGAAAGCAGCAATCTGACCGCCCATGGTGGTTGTCGGAGAACCTTCATCAGACTGCAAGACGTTCGACAAGTCGAAACCACTTGCAGCAGCATCTCCGTCCAAACCAGATGTACCACCTTCTCCTGGGGCCGTCCACTTAGCATTGGTATCTTCACCACCACCACCAGTTCCTGTCCAACTGCCTGTGATTGATCCAATCGCGCTAGCGGTTGTGCCACGATAGGTTAGGTTGTACTGGCTAAAGACAGTCTGCCTAAGGGCAGCTTTATCATGAGCAACCCGCGTGTTACCAAGGTAGAAAATTTGGCTCACAGGTCCCTGCATGGGCTGAACACCAATAATGCTATTGGCAATCAGCTCAGGGTAGACCCGCCTAACGAGTGGGAAAGCAAACTTTTGGAATGTACCCAGCTTACCGACAGTTGTCATGTCATTTGAGAGAGCTTCATCAATATTATGCTTCTCAGAGACAATTGCCTTGGCCTGGTTTTCCAGAAGTTGCGCAGTCATCCTACGAGTGTAATCATCTGATACGCCCTCTAGGATTGGTGCCCACTTTTCGGTTAAAGAGTTAGTGTTATCTTCAAACATCTTCTTCTATTCCTTGATTAGTAAAGGGCATGTATTTCATGACCTCTTCAGTTAAGAACTCGTTACTTACGGTTCTCTTAGGCTGTTCAACATTGTTCGCAATGACTACAGCCTTTTCAGAAGACTTAAATGGCTTCTCAGAAGCCTCCTTTAGTTCTTCAATCTCTTGTGCCCGCTCTTCATGCTCTCCTTCCATTACAGAAATTTTAGCAGATAGGGCAGTTAGTGTACTGTCTAGCTTTTCGTTTTGAGCAAGAGCCTTGTTCAACTCATCAGTTAAAACAGTTACCTCTTCGTGAGAGGTCTCATTCTCGGATACCAGCTCTTGGATTGCAGATTCCTCATCATCTCTAGAAAGCTCTATTGACATGTAAGTACGTAGTGCTTCAAAGAGGCGAGAATTACGGAATGTTTCATTTTCAAGTTCCAGTTCCTTAACTGCTTGCTCCTTAAGCATATCAATATGCATACGTAAGTACGCATTTACCCGCGCTTCCAATATCTTAGTCTTCTCTTCTACTTGCTCTTCGATTGTATCTTCTACAAACTTAGAGACTTCTTCAAGAGTTTCTTCGCTAAGACCTTCTGGAAGGAGGTCATTTAGTGGTTTTTCTGACATTTTATAATCTCCAGATCATTAGTATGTATTATTTTAGTGAGAAGACTTCTGCTTTTTTTTACTTTTTGCATAGTTCTTCTTGGATTGGACGTTCCACATCTTTTGTGGACCTCGGTCAGCAGGACGCATCATTGCAGCCCTTTTAAATCTATGGCCCTTGTGGGACATCTTAGTAACTTGATGGCCTAACAGCATTCCTACGAGTAGGAGTCCTATACCGCCTAGGATGCATTCTTTTTTCATTTTTTAGCTACTTCCTTTTAGCAGGAGGTCTACCTGCTACTACTACGTTTATACCTCTTGTGTCAGTGGGCTTTTTGCCAGCCTTCTTTCTGGCCTTAGCTGCTGCCTTCATTCGCTCCTTGGTAGCAGGAGTAACAGCCCGCTGCCTCTCAGCATCAAAACCACTGATATTATCAGTAGGCCATAAAGTTGAATCCGCCACAAGCTTTGCCATTGAAGAATATACTGGATGGTTGGATGCAGTTCGGCTCCCTCTACGCAAAGTTCCTTGCATTTTCCTGTGCCCTATTCGTCTATGCGTTTCAAGCGACTTTTTTCTGGCAGCGGCCGTGCGACGGCGAGCTAGGTCTTGTCTTTCTCTCGTGTAGTCCTCAGCGTCCCCAGGGGTGCTATCATATCTAGTTTTTTGCGCCCTCTCCCATTCCTTATCATAGTACCTTGCTTTCCTTTTAAGCCCCTCTACCCCAGCACTGCCTTCGTTAAGCTTATTTTTTAGTGCGGTAACAAAAATTCGTTCTGAGACAATCTTTTCCATGCAATCTTTCACACATTGGGCACCTTCACGCATCTCAGTTTGTACTGATTCTGCTAGCGCTGGGTAGGCTCCCCTGGTGGAGGGGTCTGCAACAAGATCGAAGGTTACTAGTTTAAAGTCTTCGTTTACTATTTTGGTGTCATCATCACCCTCTGACAGAGTACCCATGCCACGGCTTGAAATACCCACTTGTACTCCACCCTTTATCAAGGCTTGTGCGGTCATACCAGCAGGGGTATTGAGAAGCTCCGCCTCTCCTATAACCTCATCACCTTCCATTTGTAGGTTGGTAATAAGATGAGAGACGTTTGAAAGGCTGACGGTATCGCTGCTGGGATGATCCAACTCTCCTAGGAGTCTGCGATCTGCTACCATGGGCTGTAAATTAGTCACTTGCGTCTCTAATATAGCCTTTGGATAGATGCGCTTATTAGTATTCGCTTCATTCGCACGTTGAAAAGTACCCCTAACCCGCATAGTACCCTTAGACTTTGATTCTTCCAAAATGGTAAGATTACTTATCATATAAACATCGCGTAGTAACATTATTTGTGTGCCTTATACTTTCTAAACTTTTTAGATTTTTGTTTGCCGTGCTTTTTCATAGTCCGAACGGCATAGCTTTTTACACTACTCCACTTTGCGGAGGGAGTAGCTGACCCTGGGGTGAATCCTTTCGCAATCTTTGTGTTCCCACCAGCGCGGCTCTTCTTACCCCATGTTGGCTTTGTGATAACATATAGTCTGTCAGCTCCCTTAGTCGAAAAGATTGTACCATAACTTGCGCCAGATCCTAGAGCCTTTGATATTGTATCGTAAACTTTTACCTTAGATTTACGAGCTTTAGTAGGGCCTCCTTCGCCACCCTTGCCAGCTTCTTTTAATAGTTTAACAAAACTCATCTGTCCCTTCGCAATATTTTAATTAGAACATCTTCGGAGTACCGCTTCTTCTTCTTCTTTCGCTTTGGTTTAGTAGCCTCAGGACCCCCCATGTTGACACCGATCATGCCAACAGTGGTCATCTCATCTATAACTTTCTTTGCTTCTTTAAGCAATCCATTGAATTTATCCAATAGTTGCTGTGCTTGATCAGCGCTGTTACCGAACATATTAGATTCGTCACCTGAGTAACTGTCTTCTACATGCTGAGTCTTTGGCTCGATAACTTTATCTTCTCCTACTTGGGTTTCTTCCATCAAGTCTTGTACAAAAGAAGAGGGAACCTCTACCTTAGAGATATCAGGTTGGTTTTTTGGAGCTGTATCGTCTATAAGACTACCCATATCCCCATTCATGATTTCTTCTGCTAGTAGTGCTATAGATTTAGCCATTTGTTTTCACCGTTATGGTTACTTCTCCAGTGTTAGAAGATGGTTTTTCAGGTTCCGCTACCTCTTCCTCAACTTCTTCCTCTAAGATTTCTTCTAGAAGCTCTGTAAAGATATTTACAACAGCCTCCTTAGAAATACTGCCTTCTACAATGTGTTCGCAAACAGGGCAGAACCTTGGTTGCTCACCTTCTACAGTAGTAGTATGAGGGTACTCATCTAATTCCTCAGAGAGTTTCATCCCTATACTATCCCAGGCAGCATGCTCTAAAAGCACCTTTCGGAATTCGTCCTGAATATTTTCAGGCATCTTTGTTCTTGGTGAGCTTGTCCATTCCCCCGCCTTGGGCGAAAGTGGTGTCACTTGATTCTTCGTCTTCTTCTTCTTCCTCCGCTTCTCCAGCTTCTGAAAGAATTTCCAAAACAAAATCAAGGTGCTCAGAGATACGCTCTTCTGAAAGCTCTTCTTCTAGAGTTGTTTCACAGAGAGGGCAGACATGAGTTTCTACTTCCTCTTCAACGGCTTCAGCGTCCTTCTTAGCCTCTTCAACCACTTCCTCTTCAGGTTCTTCGGTTGCTTCGACAACAGGTGCTTCAACTGTTTCTGCTACCACAGCGGGCTTAATCCCTACGTGATCCCAGTCACATCCTTCTAGAAGGGCTTTGCGATACGCATCGTCAACATGTACAGTATAGTCCATAATGGTCTCCTTATTGAGATATAAAATCTCTACTAATAGGTAGGCTTTTTATTTGCACTAGGGTAGAAATTTTTTAAAAATGTTAGGAAGGAATAAATTCATAAAGAGCACGGAATTTATTTGTTGGTTTAGAGTCATTCCAAGTCTGAGGAATGGTGGCAACCCAGTTCATCAAACCTGCGTCTTCATTACCAGAATTACTAGGTTCACCATTGTTCCAATTAGTATAAGTTACGGGTTCTCCAGAATGCCACTTCCATCCATCAGCGGGCTCTTGGTATGTTCCGTCACTCCACCCTGGATCACTCTTGTCCTGCCACAATCCAAACCAGGATGTTCCTTGAGTTACATTAGCGTGTATCCAATCCTGTTCTTCCTCACTACGAATTGTTGCTAGGACACAACCGTTTGCCTCAGCTCTATCCTTATGCCACCAAAAGTTCTGAACATTACCTGAGTCTCTCCCATACCAATGTCCATTAAGTGGATTTTGGTACCAAGTAAAGTTCATCACAGGAGGAGTATCTCCCAGCCCCGTCCCTATTTCATATATGGCCTCTAATAAATCGGAGTTGGGAGAGTCTCCCCATGTTGCTGCTGCCAGCCCAGGCCACCAGAAAGTTGCATAATCCTGGTTGCCACCAGAGTTATCAGGATTAGGTCCTCCCCAGTTTACCCAATTTATTACTTCTCCACTATCCCATTTCCACCCACCCCAAGGAGAGCTTTTAGCATCATTCGTCTCTTCAGAATAGTTAGGATCATTACGATCTTGCCACAACCCTATCCACCACTGACCATATCCAAAAGTACTCTTTATCCAATCATTCTCATATTGAGTGCGTATTGTTACAAGATGTGCCCCAGCAGCTTCCGCAATTGCCTTATGCTCCTCCCAAGTATGGAGATCCTCTGCTTTTGCATATTGATGACCATTAGGACCTTGTATCCAATTAAGAGGTGGAACTTCTATTACATCTGTTTCCCCTCTTTCAAAGATCCCAGGGTTTCGTCCTGGGGCATGATCTGGGGCATCAGGTCTAATGTCATTCCATGTCCCTCCCCATCCGGGTACAATCTCTGCCACATCCTCGCCTGCCTGCCCCTGATTAGGCTCACCTCCTGCCCAGTTGGTATAGGTTTCTTCCTCTTCACCATTAATCCAATGCCAGTTCTCGGCTGGCCCATCCTCGTCTGGGTCAGGAGGTACAGGAGGGTTATCCCCTGGATCAAATTCATAAATAGCATGATCGTCTCCGTTAGGATACTTCCTATTCCGTAAGCACGCGGCACTGGGGTGAGAACCTTTTTCTATAACAGCATGTGGACCTTCCCCTGGATCATTTCCATAGTTAGTTGGACTCCCTCCGCACCATGCCCCATTTCCTTGACCCGTATTTTCGTACCCTCCTGTATATCCAGATTGCCACACCCAAGGACCCGCCAGATTTCCATCTGGTGAGTGTAGCCCCACCCAATGGGCAGCATTCTTATCAAACTCTGGGCTCCCGCCATATAGCTTAGGACCAGCATTAGTGTAGCCCAACCAAAACCATTGGAACTCTTCTAGACTACGAATGGTCCCCAACGTAGCACCTAGAGCTTGTGCTTTTGCCGAATGCTCTTCCCAACTGAGGTTTTCATGGCTAATATGATACCAATGTTCATTTATATATGATTGTGTCCAACCAACTGTATCAGGGGGCAAGCTTTCTCCAGGCTCCTTATATTGATAGTATCCTATCCATGCTTGCTTTGCAAAGGTATTCATAAGCCAATCATTCTCTTGTTGACTACGAATAGTTACAAGATGCGAATCATGGGCAGCAGCCATGTCATTTGCCTCGTACCATGTCATCTTATCAGGAGTTATAGCATATGTCAATCCGTTATTTGGATTTGTTATCCAGGCTAGGTCAGCACCTCCCTCGCCTTCTCCCTCTCCTTCTCCTCCAGGGGGTAAGGACTCCATAAGTTCTACAAAATCATCTATATACATCCAATCAGAATTACTAGTCTCTGCGATAAAATCATACATCCCTAGAACATAAATCATAGAGAAATCAAATGTGAACTCAGTTTCAAAAGGTGAAATCCATTCAGCAGTTCCATTGAAAGTTGTATTAGTTTCTTGGTGAACTACTTTTATTGTTTTCCATAAAGTTGCGTCACTTTCAAAATTAGTTCCGAAAACACTAAAAGTTGTTACGCTGCCTATTTCTGCTTCCTTGGGAGACCAGTGGGAAACTTCTGGTAAAGCTGCTCCTGTTGTAACTTGAAAATATTTTGAATATATTGAGTACTTGCCGTCAGGATTTTCAACTCTTAGTTTATAAAGTCCAGGCTGCATTTTTACCATAGGCGACTTTACAGAATCAATATTAGCAAGTTTAGATCCAGTTTCTAGCCTAGCTTCATACCAGTAAGGGTATCCTGTATAACAAGCATCTCCTTCTTCATAACAATAGCAGTAGGAGTGAGGACCTACACTAGTCTGTCGTTTAATCCAACCTAACCCCATGCCAGCCTCAGTATCAACATGAAGCCTTGCTTCATAAGCCTTTCCATTCGTATCCATATTTAAAACATCTTCACCAAGAAGATAATCATCATCCTCACTTTCAGATAAAAATATAAATCTAACATGTCCTAATGGATCATACGTTCCTAATGGCATACAGATATCTGGACTGAAGGTGTTCGGACAGTCACCCAAATCCCAATTATACCCTAATATTGTCATATCCGATTCATCGGCAGAGTAGGGATCGGGCGGATGTGGCAAGGCACCTTCCACCCAATCAGTGGGCCAAACAGTTTCATAATTTGGTTGGTAGAGACCAAAAATAGAAACACCGTGGTACTTTGTAGGGTAAGAGGGATCTGTTGAGGGATCTTCTACCTGACAATAAGTTATATCTGAGATTATGGGGACGGATTCTGGATCCTGGCCAGGTAAAATAGTAATAGCCCCATGTTTGACAGTTGATTTTCCGTCAGGATTAGAAACCATTACATCATATACTGTATCTTGTGAGGCGGCTAGTAAAGTAGAATCAAACGTACCAGTTATGGTGTGATTGTGAAAACTTTCTGGATCTATTGTAGCAACTGCATCCGTAATTTCTACCCATGATTCTTCAGATGCTATTCCTATAAATGCTTGAACACCTATTTGAAAATAAGAACCATAAAATATTACAGGAAAAATATACGGCTGTGCTGCTACAGTTGGAGAAAAACTGTATATAGAAGGAGGAGCATATTCACAAGGATAAGGCCCCTTGTCACAAAGATCTTCAGTACCATCTCCGTGGTATATACCACTATTATTTTCACAGTTTGATTTAGTTGTCACTTCACATGGTACAAAACCAGGATAGCAACAAGCCCCTTCAGGCTCTACTGGACATGGCGCTAAATCACATAGCACTCCCTCAGTCCAAATATTGCCAAGGGCAAGGCAATACGCCTCTGTTACTTCATCCTCACAATACCAAGAAGAATATAAAGGAGGCTTAAGGCAACACGCCCCAACTGGCTCAGGGGGACATGGATCAGAAATACAGGACTTGCCCTCTATCCAAGACTTCTCATAATCTTCAGTACCTAACTCCCCAGGATACTCATTTTCACATTCCCATTGAGTTACCTCATCTACACAACCTCCATAGGCTTCCAGGCAGCATCTCCCATTTGGATCGAAACACTGGTTAGGAATACAATCATCCCCTTCATCCCATTGTCCAAAGAACTCATGTTTCTCACACCCAAGCTTCGAAACAGAGGGATAGCAAGTACCCTCTAGGGTGTCTGGGAAAGTTTCGGTAAGACAACAGCCTCCGAAGACATTAGAACCGCAGGGATTAGTCTCTCCGCAAGGCGCGGAGCCTGACCCTTTATACATGAAAAAGTATTGTTCTTTAGTAATAAAGTTTCCATTTGGTAATGTTATTGTAATTCCAACAAACTTTTCTTTATCATCACCATCTAGATCAAAAGCAGAGTACCCGAATTGAACCGTCATAAGGTTTTCGTTTATAAATTCTCCTGAGCCTCCCTTGAAGAAATAATGCCCTGGTTGTGCACCATTACTGATAGCTGGGGTTGGGTCGTTACTTTTTATTGCTACTTTAGTACCTTCAGAAAAGTTAGCTCCATAAACTTTTATTGTTTGCCCTGCTTTGTATGAGGCAGGATTAGGATGCATGAAATGCAACTCAGGATACGCACCCTCACAAGTTACATCACTACAAAATGTTTGTTCATAAAAAGTTTTATCAGGTCCCACACAAGAATCTGCTGTAACCCCATCCGTACACTCTCCAGAGTATTCGTCACAACAAGCTCCAGTGTCTGGACAAAGCTTGTCCTCGTCAGTGTATGTTGCAATAGTAACTCCTGGCATTATGTCAGGAACAGGAACTAAGGGGTTTGATACATACAAATCGTACACAAGATTTTGTCCACAAACTAGGGTTCCATCGTCATGGACATCAATGTACCAATTATGGACTACTAAGTGCTCATCATCACACCCCCCATTTGCTAGACCAATGCCAGGAACAAACTCTACTGATCCCTCTGGTGGTATGATCACCTTTGTAGGATCATTAGGGTGTACCAACCATAACTCAGCATTTGTTGCAAAAGATTTATCCTTAGAGTAGATATAGAAATCTTTCTCTGTAGACTTTATATCTAAGTCTGTTTGATTACATTGATGATTATCATCAATGAAAACAGTTGGTGGTACTATCTGAAGAACGTCTTGTTCAGTGACATATATAGGCCAGTCTTCGAAACCCTCATTTAGCTCCACAGTATTCTTTATTTGTAAACCGTACATACCTTCCCAGGTATATCCTGTGTAAGGGTCCTTATCTCCAAAATCAAAATCAGCTCTAATTGTAGTAACATACCCAGGCAAGCTAGCGGGCAGGTCAATAGCAGTGATATTAGATCCCTTTATTTGATTTGTAGGAATCCATTCAAACAAGGCATATTTATTATAACCATTACTAGTATCATCCCACTTACCAGTACTGTATAGTTGCCCACAATCCCCAGAATTATTAGGTTCACCACTGTTCCAATTTGTATAAGTTACTGGTTCACCAGAATGCCATACCCAAGTACCCTCTTGGGCAATATCATTAAATCCTATCCACCAAGCATTTACTGGAAAATTATTCATTATCCAATCATTCTCTTCTTTACTACGAATTGTTGCTAAATAAGCCCCCATAACCTCAGCCCTATCTTTCTGTATAGACCAGTCAATCTTCCCTCCTTGCGGGCCACCAGACCTAGCATACCAGTGACCGTTGCTTGGATTTTCCTTCCAACCCCCAGAAAGAAAGCCCCAACTATCAGAAGGAGGGTCCCCCTCTCCTACTAAAGTAAATTCATGCTTAATGTTCCCACCTTCTTCAACATAGAAATTTGATCCTGTTATAGTTGTAGGAACTATCTTAGGATCTGTAGACCATGAAACTTCATTTGGAGATACAGAGGTAACTGAAGGTGGGTCTGGTAGAGGCTGGGCTGCTACAGCATTAATGAGTTTCCCAGTCAATCCAGGCACAGGATCATTACAAGATATACAAGCACCAGTCCCATCCGTATAGGAAGGCAAGCATCCTGGGTTAGTTACTCTTAGGTCATAAACACCTTCTGGCCAATAAGGAGGGAAGGATACCTGAATAACCCCCGCAGATTCAGTTATGGGTACTGTTGTTTCTTTCTTTATAGAAGGATCGTCTACATGAGTTAAGGACACTAATATAGTTCCAGTCTCAGAGAGTTGAGTAGAATAAAAATCTGTTCCTAGTATATCGAAAGTAAGAACCTCGTTCCACTTCACTGAATTTTTAGTAACTGAGGCTATCTGAGGGGTTTTAGCGAACTGGGCGCAGTAGGTATTGTCACAAGAAGACTCTGCTCCTCCGTACACTCCTCCCTGAGCCTCACAAGCCTCCTCAGACCAGAGATCATTAGGAGGGCTAAGACAGGGGTTATGATCCAAACAAGTGCCGTCACCGAAGCAACAGGCTCCTCCTAGATCCTCTGGACCAGCCACCACTGTGAAGTTTGACGCTGGCTCTGAATAAATCTCCCCTGGATTTCGTATAACTACATGATAATCCCCTAGAGGCTGGATACCTCCCTGCTCTCCGCATGTGTGATGCTGATGTTGATACAGGTCGAGGAAACCATTAAGCTCCCCAGCACCAGGAACCTCTTCGAAATTTATATATTCAAATACTGCGTTGGAGTCGATGCTCCCCTGCCAATTATTCCATCCTTCCTTGTAGCAATTTCCATAATTTAATACTCCATGATGTTCAAAGGAGTAATTTGGTTCTCCAGGGCACCAGTTACGATACGGCTCATCTTCTCCACTAATCCATACCCATGGTGCATTATTTTGTTCTCGGTAAAGCCCAAACCATTCCCTACTATTGTAACCAAGGCATATATTCTCCGTTATCCAATCGTGTTCATCCTTGTTACGTATCGTAGCTAAGTTAGCACCCATAGACTCCGCTACTTCTTGTTGCTCCCACCAATTTTTTATAGATGAACTCCTAGCATACCAGTGCCCATTTACTGATGACTGTTTCCAATTAAGTCCTCCTCCTATTGGTGGGGGTTCTGAAGCAAGACCTTGAACATGGATTAATTTCTGAGTAATACCGCAAGGGTTATCCGAACACTCCTCCCATTCTCCATCACAAGGACAGAAATCCTTATGGCACAGCACAGCAGAAGAATCTACCTGTAGGTTTTCACCAGTTATTTTGACAGGAAACAGGGGGTCTCCCCTAGTTCCTATACTAGGGGTAATACCATAGACTACAGGCGAATCGGGAACTGTAACTTCGAAAGCATCAGAAACAAAGACATCTCCAGTAAAGGTTTCGATGGTAAGATCCCAAATTCCTGGCTCATTAACTTGTGTTAAATCTAAGGAACCTGTAATAGTTGTAATATTAAAATCAATAACTTCTATAGGCAGTTCCTCTCCATCCTGAGAAAGAAAACACTTATCTAGGAAATCAAAATTAGTTCCCGTGATAGTAACTAAAGGTAAGTTCTCAAAATAGGCTGATTTCTCAGGATCCATGGATTGAAACGCTGGTGGAGGAGGTAGTGTAGGAACAATTTCAATGGCCTCCTCTAGCGTAGCATTGTTTATTTCTCCATCAGATTCTACATATAAATCATAAATTCTAGCCCCCTGTGCTAGAGGATCCCATTCATAACAAGCCCATCTCTGACCCATTGCATAATCATCCCAGGAACCAGTAGATGTATGATTCATGTAGGCTATCTCTTGCTTTTGTTGTGTGGTACTATTGGCGTTATTAGGTTCTCCAGGTGACCAGCAGCACTGACCAGCATTTTCTCCACTAGTCCACTTCCATCCCCCTAATGGTTGAGAAAAATTAGGATCATTGATATCTTGCCAAAGACCAATATTCATATGACCTGTATATATGTTATCACGAATCCAATTATTTTCCTCCCAACTTCTAATTGTAACCAGATGAGCCCCAAAACTCTTAGCATAATTTTCAGAAGTCCAAAACATTATCTGTGATTCTGATGATCGTGCATACCAATGTCCATTATCTGGATTCAATACCCAACCATGATAATTATCTGGATTTATAGGACTTTGGTTTATATTTGTCATCTCCAAAGGAGGTAGAGCCTCGTTACCTGCAATAATAGGAGCAGTGACAGTTCCCGTAAGTTCATCTAAATTTTTTGTATGAAGATCAGTAACAGGTAGAATATCTTCGCTATCTTCAGGGTTTCTGAACTCTGCAAATCCTAGAGGATCAGGAAAGTTTTCTCCATGTATTGATATACTATAAGTTTTCTCTTCTTCTAGGGTATCTGGATCAACAGAAAAGAGCGTAAAGGGACACGGATTACTAAGACAGTCTACATTTGGTAGCCATGGATTACAGTTAGGATCCTCAGCGCACCCTGCTGGGTGTAAGGCCATACACCCTGTCCAAGTGAGGTTGTTACATCCACCAAATGCAGGAGAGCAGCATCTGCCTATCACATCCTCAGGGCAGGTATCTGTTATACAGGGGATGTCTTGGTGCCATTCTTTTTGTCCAACCTTTTCGTTGCACTCATTTTCTGTAAGGTCAGAAAAGCACGACCAGTCAGTTTCTAACTCTGAAGGACCGTCGTTTACACAGCAAGATCCCCTAGGCGCGACTGGACAAGGATTATTCTCACAGTGCTCAGTTGGGTGCCAAACTCCCCCTAGTGTGATACACGCAGTTTCCTGAAGTTCTTCACAAATCCCCCAATCAGGAGGACAGCATTTTCTAAATGGTTGTACACAGGTTATTTTATTTGAAGGAATAAATTCATACACAGCATACTTCTGTTCATAGGTTTGATTATCATTCCATCTTCCACTCTCATACATCTCTACAGCATCTTCATTATTAGCATCATTAGGTTCACCACTGTTCCAATTTGTATAAGTTACTGGTTCTCCTGAATGCCATACCCAAGTACCCTCTTGGGCAATATCATTAAGACCTAGCCATATCTTAGCGGTTGGGTAAATATTGCTTCGTAGCCAATCATTTTCTTCTTGATTTCTAACTGTTACTAGAAAAACTCCCATAGTTTCCGCTTGGATTTTAGCGTTATCCCATCTCTGCTTGTAGGTATCCCTAGCATACCAATGCCCATTTAGTGGAGATTGAATCCAGGGTTGAAGATTAAACCCCTGATTCCCAGGAGGCTCCGTCTCCTCTTCCCCAGTTCCCCCGCAAAGTTTATCTTGATGCCATGCCGTCATGGGATTTAAGGTATCATTGAAGCACTCTTCTTCGGTTACATTATCAATACAATCGCCGTTTTCTTTACAACACGCTCCTGTAGGGGGCGGCGGAATTGCTGTAATCTCAAAAGCATCTGTCTTAGTGTCGCTCAAACCGTCAGGATTTTGAACTACTATATTAAAAAAAGTATCAGTAGGCGCATTAGTAAGATCTAAGGTACCTACAATTTGTGTGGGACTAACTACCTCACCTGTTACATCAATTATAACATTATTTTTTTCTAGAAAGACATCAGCACCGTTTTGAAACTTATCTCCATAAACAGTAATACTAAGGATAGTTTGCTCTTCTCCCTGGGATGGAGCAATTCCTGTGATAAGAGGAGGCGGTCCAGGAGGAATCTCTAAAACTTCAAATGCATTATTTAAAGTACCTGATTGCCCGTCAGGGTTTGTTACTTCAACATCCCATAGTCCTGGGAGAACGGTACTTAAATTAAGAGTTCCTTCTATCTTACCCTCGTTGACGGTAGTAACATCACCTAAGATATCTAAGATGGTCTCCCCTTGTTTTAAGAAAGTGTTGGCTCCCTCTTGGAAGTTAGCCCCATAAACTGTTACAGGGAAGGTTGGAGTACCTTCAAGAGTAGTATTGGGATTTATACTGGTAACAGTGGGGGTTAGTAAAGGATCCACCGTAAAACTTGCGGGAGCAGCGGTCACTTCTCCTGTAGGTTTTTTGGCTAGTAAACTATAAATACCTACTCCAGCACCAATTAAAGGAAACAGTCCTTTTATAGAGGTCCCATCTTCAGCAGCTACCAAATCTGTACCCTCAATAATAGAAGGACCTATTAACGATAGTGTAGTATCTGGAGTAAAGTTATCCCCTGAAATTGTTAACTCTGGTGATTCCCCTACTTTAGCAGTATTAGGAACTATCTCCTCAATTTCGGGAGGCACTGGGGGAGGTACGACCTCTTCGCCCCCGTCCCCTACAAGGACATCAGGACTACCGCTATCTGCCGTGTCTCCACACTTGATAGCATCGCCAGACCTATGCACGAACTGGCTATTGATGAAGACTGTGGGGCTCCCCTGGGCAGCCTTTGAGCTGTGTGTTTCAGGTATAGAAATACAGGTATGAGGAGGATAAGCATCCTCTACTCGTACCGCTTTCTTTTGATTAACGAAGACATTGAGGCTGGCTGCTGCTGGTTCAAACGAGGGCCAACAGCCGTGACCAGTAGAAAAGTCTCCCGCATCAAGTCTAATTATAGACTGTCCCACAGTTATCTACCTCCTGATCTTCCTCGTGTTGGCGAAGTCCCCCCTGCTCCTCCTACTGATGAGTCCCCGATAGCAGCAGCTATTGCTCCCCCAGCTGGGCTATCCTGTGGTACGTCTTCGGTAGCATCTGACACATAAACAGTAAAATCAACACTACCAGTCAGATCCCCCACACCTGTTTGTTCCTCAGCAGGAGCCCTAAAGTAGACATCTCTAATAGTACACCCTGTTCTATGACCAGCTTGCATAGCCTTGAGAATCTTTAACCCTCCTGATCTAGTAAGATTAAATACTTCCTTAGCGTTCATTCGTGATAATATATCAAACCATGTCAAGGAAGGGGTAGTCCCTACTTTTGTTAAATCATAATTCGTATTTAGCGAAGTTATAACATCATAAAGTTTTGCCAACGAAGACTTCTCCCTTGTTGGAGCAGACCCCGTTTTAAAATTATCAGTTTCAAAAAGATTAGATGAATTATAACTGTATTGAATCGAGTTATCTTCTACTGCATTATCCACATTCTTATTAGAGCCCGTTTTAGCCTCCGTCATTATAGGATGTTTAAGACCTAGAGAGGTTAGTCTTTTATCAAAATGTTGTTCAAACTTTATTTCTCTTATATAAGCGGAACCATATTCAGTTATTTGAGATATAGCTCCATGAGGGTTATACTTCTCTCTATCAGTAGCAACTAAGAAGATACCATAAGGAGCTTCTTCTACTACAATTGGAATATTTATATTTGTTTTTTTTGCAAAAGTATCAGTTGTAAAGTTTCTAAATTTTACTGTAGCTCTGCCTGCGCTGGCGCGTATATGGAACCAAATAGGATCATGATAATCTATACAAAAAACTTTCCAATTTGATACAAATTTTAGTTTATCTAGAGCCGTATCCACAGCTCTAAAATCATAATCTAAAGAAACCTCATTAACATAAGGACTTATAGAACAAACAGAAAATGTGGAAGGAGCGGCGACTAAAGCTTTAACTGGGGGAGTAACTAGGTTCATTGCGCTTTCATAATTAGCAAATTCTAAATCATCTGCAATTGTAGAACATACTGATAGCGTAGTATCAAAATCTATGGAAGTCCCTATTTGATCTAGAAGAGAGTGTACTTTACTTTTTAACTGATTATTTAGAATGTAAGCATGCTTTTTCTCCGTAGCTAACGGAAGAACGGTCTCCACCCCGTTAGCAGTAACCTCGATGCTAAACCCTCGGTTAACTGGGATAGTTACATCGGTACCATCTGATCGTGTTAGTGCTATAGTATCAGCATCGTCAGCCAGAATATAGGCACTGTTACCGTTGGAATCATATGTCAGTAGTCTAGCAAATATATTACCAGCCCTAGTCCACCATAGTCGTAGACGCTCTGAATCATAAGTTGAGTAGTCTGCATCTCTATCAAGTACAGCCCCATCCTCTTTAATATATTCTATTATTGTAGCTAAACTAGGGGTATCTTCTGAAATAAATGTGTGTGATATAGGTTCAAGATTTTCTTGATCCTGTATAACTGTTTGGAGATACCCGACATCGTAAGAATCTAAAAGACTCCTAAACAATCTATTTTTGAGTCCTTCTCTAAAAGTATCCTTATTAAAAGGAGTACCTTCAAGTGTTTTTAATTTAGATATAGAATCTTGAAAGTTAAAAATAAGATCATTGAATAGATCATCGAGGGTAAAGTTAGTTGCTTCTAAAAGACTGTAGCTTCCTACCCGCTTGGTTTGTCTTACAACCTTTTGTGTATTTCCACTTACTCTCCTATTAAATGCCGTAGAAGTGGTGTCTAATACTACCTGTTGTCTAGGTAGAGCAACATCCTTAAAATCAATAAAAGTTTTAGTGGTGTCAAATAGAGATAAGCCCTCATCTAGGGGCTTAGAGAACAAGGACCAATCACTCTCCTGTCCCTGGATGGCGACTGGAATATACACTGAGCCTCCATCAGGTGGTAGAGCCATCTTAGTAAGGAGTTATAGTCGCTCCCGTTCCTCCTAGACTATGGAAAGAATTGGAATACCCAGAAGGATACCCGACAACTTTGAAGGATACTGTGGGTAAGATGCAGAATCCATACCCAAACGCCTTATCGTATGTTTGATAACCTGAACCCTGCTCACTAAAGGTGAAGGTTCTATTCCTCATATCTTCTGTAACTACGGTCCAACCAGCATACCGTGAGTATGCTCCTCCTTCTTGATTTCTTAGTACTCCAGACCAGTTAGAAGTACTAGTTCCTGTGAGGTGGTTGGCTTTCATACCATGAGCCCACGAAACATAAATCGTAAAGGTTGCTATGTTATTAACAATAGCTTTCCTACTGATCCATACCCCATTACTCCCAGCAACAGCTGCCTCTGCGTCATTATGAGCGAATGCTGAGCTGTTAGATTTGTTGTAACCTTGAGGAGGTATAGCACCCCCATCAGAGAGAGGAGTGCAGTTCCAGTAGTCAACATCAACATAATAATCACTGAACGTTGTGCCCTCCCCTGTAATAGGGTTGGCTAACTGCGACAAATCCATTGTAACAGTTTTTGACACAAAAGGAATACTCAAACCAACTCCGTCTGATACGAAATTCGCTTGTTGACCACTAAAACCCCTCTGTCTAGTAGATAATTCTTGTAGTCTATTGGCGCTTCTAATTTCTGTTGCATTATCAGCATCCTCAGCTTGAGCAGAAGTTGCAAATGATGCCCAAACAGGTCTTGTAAGATTATTAGAATTCCCACCAGTCCTAGAAATATTTAATAACCAATTAACATAATCCGTAGGATCTACACCGCCATCCCCTAAGAATTCAGCGTGTTTTGCCAAGTCCCAATCTGGATTTAGAGGACGGGAAACCGAATCTGGTATACCGTACTTAGTTCTTATAACTGTCCAAGCTTCGTCTTGACTGGCAGCAGAATTACCTCCCTCCTGACTAAGTTCATAATGAATTAACGTACTTTCTGGTCCAAAGTAGGACCCCCCATAAACCATACCAGTAGCCAAAACTTTAGGTTGATTAGAATGAAAAACGTCCATCTGATTTTGAAGATCGCTCTTCGCATCATCAATAGCAATCTTTGCTCTTGCGGAGTCTCGGTCTAACAGCGCCTTACTAACTACAGGGTTCCCTATAGAAATCTGAGGATTAGCAGCAGCTAACCCAGCCCTCTCATTGTAGGAAAGTTCTGTTGTTCTTAAGAAAGGCCTGATATCAATTACTTCATCTTCACTAACAAAAGGATCATTCTTTTTAACCACAATATAGGCCAGAGGTAGGATGGATTGTCCAATTAATTCATAAGAATCTGTTTCAAGATCCTCTGAAAGAAGTGGGGCTTGGTTCATAAGGTCATCTGGAGATGGGAAACTCCCGTGAACATTCAGTCCTTTGAATCCCCCAGCAGCGTTATTCTGATCATTGATATCAGGAAGAATTTGTGTGGTTCCGTCAGGTGCTTGTGCATTAGAAACAATAGTTTCATCAGTAGGATTACGGAAGTCCACCCCTATACCCGCTCCCTTAACTATACCTAGTTCTGCTTTAGAAATCTTTGTAGGTACATTTGCTGTGTACTTTCCTATAGTAACAGCGCTTGTATCTATAGTTTTAGAATAGATGAAAAGCAAATCAATTCTTTGTGTAGCATTCGTCAAAACTACCTTGTCCCCATTTTCATCAGTATAGAAAAAGTCTTCAGTTGAAAAGGATGGGATAGTTATGTCCAACTCGTCTGGGACATCTACAATGGAAGTTCTCGCTACTCCTCTCCACCTTTTAATGAATGCATTCTCAATTTTAGCTAAATCACGGAAGCCTACACTCTCCTGAGAAGCATCCTCAAAAGGAGACCACAAAGCTGCCCATTGGTAATCAGGGTGGGAGAGACCTGGGTTTCTCTTAACCCAAGAGATCACCTTACTTAAAGGGAAGGGAACAGAAACATCAGTCTGATTTACGTTGTCAGGATTAACCGTAGGAGAAGTTGTATTAACATAACTAGACTTATAATCCTCAGTCATTATGGGATAGGTAAATACTCGTTCCGCTAAACCTGTCATAAACTTAGAATCAGCACTTTTCGCTACTGTGTTCTTAAATTTATCTAAGGCCGCTAATAAGGTAGCGTTAAAAGCAGAGGAACCTGCTTGTGAGGTATAATTCCAAAATTTGTCAATAGCTCCCCACGCGCTCCCTACTTCCTGAGCAAGATACCCCAAAGCATCTACTTTATAAGCATCATTAACCCTGGCTGTGTACCGTCCAGGCTTTACCCGAACTTTTCTATCTGTGCCTACAGCATACGGACGTAACTCATCCAACTGTCCACGAACAACGATAGAAAGATCGCCACTACCTCCACCACCACCACCACCAGCACCGCCAGTAGTGGTTAACTTAGCAAGTTGATCCTTCAACCAAAGAGAGTTTTCTTGTAGTTGTTTTAGGGGAATATTATCCACTTCCCAATAATAAGGATCATTAGACTTAAAAAGTCTAACAGGATCAGTAAACTTGTATACACTGTCTGAGAATTCAACCATTAGTTTTCCTCCCTTTCTAGGTCAAAGAAATTAAGGGATCTTATCCCTGCTCCAGACATAGGGGCTCCGTAACCATCGTCAACTGAGTACCCCTCTGCTGCCTCTCCCCCTACCCTAGTAACGGCTCTATATATTCTCACAAATACGGGCCTGTTAGACCCACCTTTAGAAGCTTGTTTAGCATTAGCAAAAGTATTAGCCGCTGACTCATCCAAGATTGCTACAGGCCGATCTCCGCTACCTGTGCCAACCATTTGGTTACCGTAGAAAAATCCAGAGGTACCATATACTGGTGTTGCGATCCAAGTAGTTAATTTTCTCAGCCCTGGGAAAATATCGAGAGCACTAGACGATCCCGAAGCATCAGCTGATAAATTGTATCCTTGAGAAAAGATTTGTTTAGCTGGTCCATTGACAATATTTGCATTTTTAAAACCATGAACTTGGTTATTATCTACAGCGGATACCATCCATATTTCATTAGCCATGGGATTCACACTAGTATAAATTCTGAACGGACCCCTATTTTCATGTTGAGTTTCCCCATGCGTGGTTGCTATAGCATTCGCATCTGTGATGGCAAACCCTCCCTTTCCGAAATCGTCAAGTACGCTTAGGGTGCTGGTGTCTGGGGTGCTGCTTAACGCCCCAGAAGCGATTACATTTCCAGCCGAAGCGTACACAGAACTTGGCCCGTAGTAATAGCATTCTCCAGCAGGATTATGCCCACTTACAGAACAGTAAGAAGCGTGTAACTGAGAAGACTGATCTATATTCCAAATATATAATTGGCTATTCTTATTATCTGAATCATAATAGAGACCAGAAGTTTGTGGGTACCCTGCTGGGAAGTGAACATTGCGTACAGTCACACGGCTTCCATTCAAAGCTCTCACACACATCCCACCTGAAGTAACCAAATTTGCTACTGCTGTTGGGTATATTTCTGGGGTAAAGGTACTTGCGCTATGATCCATGTAACTTACATAGTAATCGCCTCCACCCTGTTGTTGAGTCCAAGTAGCATCTACAGCAGGATTGGTGACGGCAGTATTATCTATTGCTGGGTTTGGGTAGAACTGTAAAGACCCTCCCTTAGTAAGGGAAGAAGTACCGTTGGTGTCTGCTGGATTATAATCAGCTTGGCTCATTATACTGCTGGCAGCATAGGGTGCCCAAAGACCGTGGTAGGCTCCTAGATCCTCCATGTTAATAGTAGAGTTATTATTTGCTACAAGACAAGCTCTAGTAGCATGCAATTCTACAGAAGTATGGTTTTCAGTATCTTCTAATCCCCACCCACTTACATCGTAACTTCCATCCTTAACCCTCTGTGGTCTGAAATTCACTGAGGATCCTCTATCCGCAAAAACATCTACACCAAATTTATAAAGGGCTGTTCTTCCGTTAAACTCCGCCTCAGAATTATCTGCTACATAAACGCCAGCGGTTCTATACATCTCATCAAAGGTATTTCCTCCTTGCAGAGTAGTAGGCTCTTTCTTAGATCCAGTAAATCTAACTTTTGAATTATCCTTTATTGAAGCTACTAAGCCAAATACTCCACTTCTAGTATAAGGTTGGCCCTTTGTTTGAACAAACCAATGAACCAAATGAGCAAAAGTGTTATTCTTAAGTTCTATAGCAGGTAAAGCATTAGCACTAACAATAGATTCCGGGTTATCTAACCCATGATGATTATGAAAACGAGTTTTCCCAAAGTTAGTATGCATTGAACTAACATAGTGAGGCTTAATGATAGAAGAATCAGCTACTATGTGCTGGCCATTACCTGATGCGGCAAGCTGGTAAGCTCCTCCTGCTCTGTTGTCAGGGGTCCATTCCACAATGGAAGCCCCATCTTTATTATAAATTAAGGTAGAATCAGTAAGTTTCATTCCTTCATATTGATTGTTATCAATCAGCCACGAAGTTAACTTAATGACAGAATCATTAGCTTCCAATCCTACGGTATTATTGAAGACATCTAGCCGCCCATCTATATCAAAGGTAGAGTGATTTAAGACAATACCTGCCCCAAAAGACTCGTAGGGCATAGTGCAAGCATCAAAGTTTACATTCTTTCTACGTCTTCCATTGAAAGAAGCTTGAAACCACATAGCTTCTTCTTTTTTTGCTGTTATCTCAGGGATTCCTCCATCAATTATGGAGTTATTGGCTTCTACCCCTACATCATTCCTAGCAAAGTGAACCAGAAGGTCCGTACCTGAAGGACCAAGAGAGTCACCAAACTCACCTCCCCCAACCATTTGAGGTAGAGTAAATCCACTTAGAGTAAGGTGCGAATTATTCATCCGTAGACCAGCACCCACGGAAGAGGCTGACCTAATAGCAGCAGTTTCAAATTTGTAATTTCTGTAGCCGACCATACCACGAGAAGCTATAACTTTTGAACTATTAAATTCAAAACCAGCATTCATGCACCTAGCGGCTGTACAGTTTTCTAACACAACTGTACTGTTGTTTATTAAAAATCCTACTTCAGATCCCTGTGGATGAGCAGCAGTTTGGGGCGTACCATCAACAAAGAAATTTCTTATATAGATAGGCCCATCACAGTTTTCTATACGACACTCACGAAGTTCGTTACCATACCACATACCTGTTATCTTGGTATCAGTTTCTGTACTAGTATTTCGGAATAGAGTTTTACTACCATGCATATCAACTGTACTAACATCGTAAAGCCCCGTTCCAATTGTACCATCATAAGTTTTATGCGCTGCTCCGTAAATCTCAGCTGAAAAAGTATTATCTGTAGCTACCCCAGCTATGGCTGCTGTTGTGTGGCCTGGGAAACAGTGTAGCCTAGACGTAATGAATCCGTTGCTACCTCCAAGGGATTCAACTCCAGGGACTTGCCAAACTATATTATTACCTGCTGCTGTGTGTGTAGCATCGTACAGCCTAGTGTCAGCCGTAGCACTTAGGATTGGAGCCTCTATAGTAACAGCCGAAGCGTTCTTCAAAGTATTACTTACATCTAGTGAAGTAATTTGTGTGATAAATCGAGGTTGATGAATATCAGTATTATTCGTGGCAGTCAGTACAGCCGAAGCTCCATATACCTTAGCAAAGTTTTGATTAACAATTTCTAGGGAGCCATTGCCTTCAAAGTTAAGGTCATTTATTTCTAAAATTCCTAGATTACCAAAATTTGCTACTTCTATGATAATTGGGAAACTAATAGTCCGTGGTAGTGCTTGGATAGCAGCACTAACTGAAGTAAAAATATTAGCATTACAATCTAAATCATCCTGTGGCGCGTCAGCAGAAACTACCAAAGCCATACCGTCCATGGAAGATGTTGGAAACCCAGCACGATTCCACAGAAAATCAGTACGATCCTCTAAATCATATATTGGTAAGTTATCTTGTTCCCAGTTATAGAAAGAACTGGAGTCGTACTTTAAGACATTGGATTGCCAAGTTTTTAGAACTTTAGCATTTCCAGAAAGCGTATAAAAATCTCCCTTAACGAATGGCATATTATCTCCCTAGAAATTTAGTGTCCATCTGAATACCAGCGTAAAATCGCTTGTTTTTGTAATTGGGCTAAAGTACCTGTACGCCACCAGCAGAGAAGCAGCATCCCCAGCAACATCGGTAGGATCTTTCATAAACAAACCTACCTCATTTAAGGATGCATCGGCATCGTCCCTTTGGATACTGTTACAGGCATCCTCATCAACAACTAGTGTATACCTAACTGAAGTATCATCTATCCTAGTAACATCACTAAATGGAATTAAAGCGAATGGAGTTTTAAGAGTAGCAGCGGCTATAACTGCTCCATTTTTAAGTTGAGAATTCTCTGAAATAGCAAGTTTCGATGATCCTGCGCCGTACTCTGCCACCGAAGAAAGAGCCCCACTCAAAGAGAAAGTAGAGCTTACTTGTTGTGCACTGTCCCCAGAAACCCCTAACTGAAATCTATCAATTTGATAATCGGTGATGTTAACGGATCCAGAACCCGTAAAGAGAAAGCTAAGACCAACACTCATTCCAGATACAACTATATTAGGATCGTCAAAAACGATTTCTTCAGGCCTAGCATCACTATATTGTTTAGCGATTTGCAGATGACCTGTTATACCTAAATCTTCAATAAAATTCATTTAGAACCTCAACTTCCATATTATAGTTAAATCCTGATATGCCAAAGCTCCAGGGGCCGTTTCACTACCATCGCCTGGATTGTCAGCATTGGGATCTGCTGGATAATCTTGGATTTTACATAAGTTGTCCAAAAGAGACTTCTTAGCAAAAAGTTTATATTTTCTAGAATTATTTAGGGGACTAAACGTATAAGGCGGAGTATTACCTTCAGCTAAACTGGCTTTATTGTCTATCCCCCAAAGTCCCATAGTATATATGCCCCCATAAAGGTTTGAGTAACCAACATCTCCAGAACCTACAGTGATCTTGTATTGTACCTCTCCAGTAGACGAGAAATCAGACATGGAGGAAACTTCCAAAGCGCCTTCTCCGTTATCTGCCCTAACCCTATCTACAGATCTGTAATAGCTAGCACCAGAAGGCGCTCCAATATCCCTAACCTCAAGTTGAGCACCCCATAAGAGCATGGCTTTCCCCCCATTGTCAGCCACTACCCCAGCGTTAGTCCAATCAAAACCAATCATTGGGAGCCTGTTAAACCCTGGCTGTGTTCTCCATTCTTGAGAAGAATCCAATCCAAAGTTCATATAAGACAAAGTAATTCTGGACCAATTATTAGCTAAACTGTTATCTATATCTACTTGTACAGAAGGTTCAGTAGATTTTGCTGCAACTACTCCTTCAGATGTCCACTTAAAAGTGCTGTAATGATTAATACTAGCCGATGTAGCTCCAGTGTGTGTACCTGATGTTACTCCGTTTCCTAAACTATTTAAACGCATCAAAAAGGAGGACACTGGTGATGTGGCTGGTTGTTTAACATATATACTAAAAATATTGTTTTCCCCTGATGCTCCATAATGCCCCGCATGCTGAGTAAGAGTAGGGAACTTATCTTGACCAGCATCCACAGTTGCAGCAGCTACAGCACTGAAAATTATAGCAGATCCATACCCTAAAGGACCCGCAATAGGTGTGCCCCCATCATTGAGTAATGTAGCATTAGAAACACAATGAGTAAACTGTTTATTGTCAGCCCCAGCAAAAAACCAGGGGGTCTCCCCAGGGCTAAGTCCACTAACATCATCATACTTACCTTGGGAGGCTCCATTATAGTTTCTAACGGGAGCGGTAAATGTACCAGACGGAGTAGGCATATCAGACTTTCTCAATAGATTAGGGTTGGCTGATGCTGCTACTCTACTATACCTATCAAAGATCTTACCAACGAATCCACTACTATCCATAGCGCTTACTTCATTGAATAGACCATTGTAAGTGCCACTAACTATACTATTAGCTGACGGGCCTCCTCCCTCCACAGGATGTATGTTTATAAAGCTAGCATCGAAGCTAGACACAATAGACCATTGGCCTCCTCCTAGGCTAGACCCCAAAGGATAACATCCCATATGGTACCCATAACCCCCTGTAGTAGAAGTGTCAGGAGATAAAA
>Ga0114898_1000305_pt1 | contig 41152 bp, 35 predicted proteins | sample Malvired_Geostar_FD_83496 | JGI IMG/M metagenome (GOLD analysis project Ga0114898, IMG submission 83496) | Marine viral communities from the Global Malaspina Expedition - Malaspina viral metaG DeepMed_Geostar | ecosystem: Environmental > Aquatic > Marine > Oceanic | place: Mediterranean Sea...
GCACCTCGGTGAAATCGCTCACGAGACCTTGCCTTCCGTGATCTTCCTCGGCGAACGGTGAGCGGCACGGGAATGAGGAACCGCGCGTGCGTCGCGCGGGGGAACCGTGTGCATGCGCGCGGATATCCAGGTATCTCAGAATTTGCCCGGACCCCCCACCGCCTCGATATATCATCGTTATGTCTCCAAAATAGTGCGCCAAAAAAACCAGCCATTCCCAAAACAGCCTCTCACTTGTTATATCCAATACCGGAGGATCTCGACTTCCCAAATTGACCCCCCCTACTTATTGGTTAAACTAGGACCATGCCTCAAGAACCAGAAGACGCAGACCTGCTGCTAGCTATTCTCCAGGACAATCTACCAGAAGCTCCTGAGAGCCCCCCAGAGGCCCCAGGAATGGCCGAGGCGCAGGAGAGGTGGAATACCCTCACTGTGCCCACACCGCCTTACAGGGACATCCTGTGGGCCTATGACCATTTAGAGGCGGACTCGGTGAGTCCGCTCGACTGTCCTACTCGTGGTGCCTGGGCTTTGTTACAGTTTGGGCGGGATAACCAGAAGGACTTCCTCACCAGACTGTTACCGCAGGCCACAACCGAGATGGAGCGACGCAGACAGGAGGATATCACCAGAAAGAAGGAGGAGGCAGAGATTCGCAAGGCGAAGGAGGAGGCCCAGAGGCTGCAAGAGCAGCCTCCACTCCCGGAGAAGGAGGCCAAGGCGATAGCAGACATCCAGGCAATGCTAACCCTAGCGGTAAAGGAAGCGATAGATGGAAGAGTGTGATCGGTGTGCGGCAATGAAGATAAGGTTGGCAGACATGCGGGAATGCAAGGCATCCCATCAACAGGCGGCAGGCAGGCTGGCAAGACGAAACAGCGACCTGAGGGACGAAATAAAATATCTCCAACAGAGGATTTTAGAGCTAAGTGGGCATCCTACGATCAGCGTTTGACAAAGAAATATACCCTATAGGAGAGCTTAGACAGCATTCTGGGTCTCCCTCAAAAAAAGTTCTGGATTTGCCCTTTTACAATCTGGTTCCTTCTGATACCATCCAACAGTTACAATGGAGAATAAGGACCAGAAAGAGAAGTCATGAAGATCTAGAGTTTAGAGCAGGCGTGTTAAACGCCTGCAAAACTGATCTTTTATTCTTTTGTAATACCTTTCTATGGGTATTTGAGCCCCGCCCTACGCCCCGAGTTTTGCCACTCAATACTTGGCGTGATCAAGATGACGTTCTGGTGTGGATGGATGAATGTTACGGGACCAGGGAGGTGGGGATTGAGAAGTCTCGGGGGGTAGGCGCTTCCTGGAATGCCATTGTTCTGTTCTTTCACCGATGGCTGTTTGAGCCCAGGGCCACCATGGCCATGGTCTCCAGGACGGAGGAGGCCGTAGATACCCGAGATGACCCAGACTGCCTAATGTGGAAGCTTGACTTCCTTTACGAGCACCTCCCATATTGGCTAAAGGAGGACGCCGAGGGGAGGAAGATTCTGGAGCGTAACTACGGCACCCACAAGTTCCTTAATAGGGCCAATGGCGCTAGCATCTATGGCTACGCAGCTACTGGCGATGTCACTACTGGCGGTCGTAAGACCGCCGTGTTAATGGATGAATTTGCGAAGTTCAAGATTGGCCAGGATCAGGCCGCTCTGGATAGTACCCAGCATGTGACCGACTCCCGGTACTTCATCTCCACCTATAAGGGATCTGCTAACTGCTTCTATACGATGATGACCCAGCCTTCCAGCATGCTAAAGATTATCATTGACTGGAAAGATAACCCTGATAGGGGGGCTGGGCTATATACATCAGATAAGGGCGACCTGCGGGTTCTGGATACTAACTATGAGTACGTAGAGAACTATGACCACATACTTGATGGAAAGATCAGATCCCCCTGGTACGACGGCGAGTGCCGTCGACCCGGAGCCACCCCCCTCTCAATCGCCCAAGAGCTTGACCGAGACCCCTACGGATCAGTCAGCAAGCTCTTCTCCAGGGAGTCATTCGAGCGGCAGAGGCCGCTCGTCTCCGAGCCCGTCTGGAGAGGCGAACCAGACTGGGACCGAGAGTCCCTCGAACTCCGTTGGAATGCTCGCTCTGACGGGCCTCTGCGACTATGGGTACCACAAGACGATCTACCTTCCAGAGGACCTTACGCTGTCGGCTGTGATATCGCGGCTGGAACAGGCGGGGATTTCAGCTCCAATTCGGTTATCCAGATCCTCGATATCTCCTCTGGTGAACAAGTAGGGGAGTACGCCTCCAATGACATCTACCCCAATGACTTTGCCCAGTTGTGTGTAGCCATCTGCCGGTTCCTGGCAGGAACCAGAGACCCCTACTTTGCCTATCTTAACTGGGATGCTAACGGTTCTGGTGGTGCTCAGTTCTTCAAGGAGGTCAAGCGTTGGGCCTGGGGGAATATGTATATGCACAGGAGTACCACCAATCGTCGCCAGGAACGCACTAAAAAGCCCGGATACTGGCAGCAGGACAAGGGTGCTGCAATTCTTATGGAATTGCACAACGCCATGCTCCATGGCGATCTGGTGATACACAGCAAGTTGGGCCTGGAGGAGTGCATGCAGTACGAATACGATGGTGAAGGCCAGATTGTCCACCGGGGTGCTGCAATTTCAGAGGACCCCAGTGCCAAAGGGAAGTCCCACGGGGACAGGGCCTATGCCCTTGGTGTAGCACTTTTAGCTGCTCAGGACCGTAAGATGGATAAGAAGGACCCTGTTCCCCAGGTGGTTCCCAGGGAGTCCCCAGCCGGGCTGATGGAGCGGGCCAACAAGGGTAATGTTGACCTTCTGGATGACTGGTGGGGAGAAGTTGGGGATGGGAGTCAAGGTAGACTTGACTCGGTTTATCAATGATGTGTAATAGACTACTTAAACCTCTCTGGCATACGGCTGCACAGTGAGGTAAAATTACACGCGGCAGGCTGCTCTACCTCCACTTAGCCTGCCGTACATGGGTGTGGCCCCCCACGGGGAGGCCGAAAGGCCTCCCCCATTTTAACATGAACCCAAACGTACAAGAAGACCGGGACAGACTTTCAAGGACGATGGCGTACTGGTTCAGACAGCTTGAGCCCTTCCGCCGGAATCGTCGCCACCTGATCGAAGACTACGCTGGGGCAGACTATGGACGACGCACAGCGTTCTCCAGCTCTAGTCCCGTGTATGTCAACCTGATGTTACAGACGGCAGAAGCGTACTCTATCTCCCTTGCATACAACGCTCCTAAGTTCCTCTTGACGCCAGCCAGCGTATCGCAGATTCCGTTTGCGAAACGGTTTGAACTTGCGCTCAATGCCTATGCCGAGCATACCCACCTGGAGATTCCTCTTCGGCAAATGATCCAGGACGCCTTCTTCTCCATTGGGATCTGCAAGGTGCTTCTTGGAGATAGCCATCAGGTAATGGAAGAGCTGGACCCGCATGCCGTTCCCGGCATGCCAATGGTCTCTCGCGTGAGTCTGGACAACCATGTTCACGATGGGAATGCTAGTGAGTTCCGGCGGTGTGCTTTCATCGGGGACAAGTACCGCATGCCGCTGGCAGCGGCTAAGGAAGACCCTCGGTTCGACAAGTCCATTCGGAAAGACCTGACGGCTTCGAGGCACCATGACTCATCTGGTGGAGAGTCTGGCGCTAAAGACCTGTCCTTCGATACCCCGGACGAAGAGGGTGAGTATGAAGACATGGTCGATCTGGTCGATGTGTTTCTCCGCAAGGAGAACATGATTGTCACCTTTGCGGTTGATGGGAAATTCAACATCAAGGATACCGGGAAGAAGCCCCTCTCTGTTCAGGAGTGGGACGGAACAGAGACAGGGCCGTATCGGTTTCTGAGCTTTGGAGAGGTTCCTGATAATGTAATGCCGACCTCCCCCGCACGTAATGTGCGGGGGTTGTTTGTGCTCTATAATAACTTGTTGCGGAAGATGGCCATGCGGGCCCGCAAGCAGAAGGACATTCCTGTTTATGAGGCCGGTAGTGAACAAGACATGAAGCGGTTGCTTGGCGCGGAGGACCTAGAAGCGGTCCAAGTCAACAACAAGGACTCTATTGACGTACTTAAGCTAGGTGGCGTTGACCACACGATCACAGGATTTGCGCAGCAGATCCTGGAACTCTTCAAACAATCTGCTGGTAACCTGGATGCAATGGCTGGACTCGGTCCTTCGAGCGGGACAGCGACACAAGATATGCTAATCAGCCAGCAGGTTGGGCGAAGGGAAGCCTTTGCCAAAAGGCAGGTGGCTAGGTTCACCTCGGAAATTGGGATCGACGTTGCCGAGCTTATATTCGACGACCCAGTTCTGGTGATACCCGGCTCTCAGACAGTACCCAAAACGGACATTGAGATAGACGCCTCCTGGTACCCGGAGGAGTTCTTGCCCCGCGAGGGCAACTTCCTGGACTATCAGATTCGCGTTGATCCTTATTCGATGGAGTACCGAAGTCCGGCTGAGAGGCTGAGTGCTCTGCGCGAAACGCTCACCCAGGCAATCATGCCCATGATGCCCCTGATCGAGGGGCAGGGCGGGCAGTTCAATATTCAGCGGTATCTGGAAATGGAAGCGGAGCTTCAGGATTTACCGAGGCTGGGTGAGCTGTTTACGTTTGCAGAACCAGACCCGACACAGATGCAATCAGACAAGGATGGGATGCGTACACCTGCTTCCGCTCCTGGTGTTCCGAAGGAATACATCCGCAAGAACGTAAGCATGGGTGGTAACTCTAACTCTCGCATGCAGTCCGCGATACAAGAGATGGGTAGGGGAAATAACCAGCAGCCTGGGCAGCTGGCGTCCTCGCGAGAAAATGCCTAATAAGTTTGTGGGTCGCTATGACCCGGTAAAATGCGAGATCGTCTGGGATGACGACAACGAACCAGAGGATGCCCCGGTTGGCGGCATCGCCGCCATCTCCACAGCGTACACAAGACCACTGAAGTCGCAGGCCCTGGCCTGCCATATTGAGCAGGTCGAGGAGTTTAACAGTCAGGCCGCAAGGGGCGTGAGGTATTTAAAAGATGGGACCTGCGAAATCGAGTCCAGATCGGCCCGGAACGAGGAACTCAAACTCCGAGGATTCAAGGACCTCGACGGCGGGTACGGCGATCACTGTTGAGTTGCGGCATCTCCATCGCCAGCTCGACGAGATACAGTCGGATCTCTCGACTATAAATCGAATGTTAAAGGGCAACGGCGAGATGGGGATCGACACAAAAGTTCAGTTGTTATGGAAGACTTACCACCTGACTTGGACCATCATGGGTTCGACATTTGGAGTGGTCATAGGCTGGTGTTTGCGTGCCTGGGCGTTTCCGGGAGAATAGGGAGCTAAGTTATGGCTGACGAAGATATTTTGGATGATGGTGGTATGCAGGATCTCGTAAAAGAGTTCGAGGGCGTGGAGGAGGAAACCTCCCAGGAGCCCGAGGTAAGCCTGGAGGCTTCTCCCGTAGAAGATCCCGTTGAGACTGCTCTGGAAGACGGCGAGCCGTCCAGGGAGCTACCCGATACAAAAGAAGAAGAAACACCCGTGGCCGAAGCGGTGGCTGCGGATACCCCCGCTGTTGATGATTTAACCCAACAGCTCACTGATCTGGCTGGTCTGTACGGCGTCCCTGCCGAAGCACTGGCTGGTCGATTTACGTCTGTTGAAGATGCAAAATCTGCTCTGGCTCTCCTTGATCAATCGTTCGTGGCCGACGCTCAGTCGTTCATGAACTATGATCAGGGGCAGTACGAGGAGCAGGTCCAGCAGGCACCGGCGGAGCCGCAACAGGCGGCTCCCAACCCCCCCGTGGAAAAAACCTGGGCGGACTTGTCGCTAGATAACTGGGATGAGGATGATGATCTTCCCAAGAATCTTAAGGGTCTCGACAAGAACACCCAAATTCTCGCCGAGCAGGTCATACAGATGCAGGATGCAATCCTGGGTCTGTCTGAACAAAGGTCCAGGGAGAATTACGGTGAAGTCATGGGTCGACTTAACTCTGTCATTGACAAGGAAGAGTCGAAGTTATTTGGCAGTGGCGATAGCCTTACCCCGACACAGGAAAAGAACCGGCTTCAAGTTCTGGAGCAGGCTGACTATCTTGTGGCGGGCATGCGTGCGCGTGGCGTGGAGTTACCTTCCGAGGATCAACTCATGGAACGTGCAATGTTTCTGGCTTTCAAAACTGAACTAGGTAAAGAACGCGCGTTAGGGCGGGCGACTAAGAGTCGTCCGCGATCTCGGAGACTCGGCACTCCGAGTCGAGGGACTGACAAGTCTGTGACCGACATGGCGATGCAGCATAGCGGACCCCTGGAAGAAAATCAGGCCTTCCTCGATTTGTATAAGCGCCTTGAGGATGAGACCTAACGCTTAACTGCAAAGGAGTTGTAAATGGCGTTGCAGCCAAACCAACTCGATGACTTTGTAGCGAATACTCAGCCGTTCTTCTATAAGAACCGCTGGAAGGATATCAGTCTTGACCAACAAGACTACATCTTTGCCAGTAGAACTTTTGAAGGCGGCAAGGTACCTGTTCGCGGAGGCCAATACCTCCAGGAACAGATTCAGGTACGGAATACAGGCACGTTTGAATATACGGGCCTGTACGGCGTAGCTGACGCTAAGGTTGTCGACCACGTTAAGACATCGACCATTGACTGGTCGATGAATCGTGTGCACTGGATTTACGACATATATGAGAATGATTTTCAGTCTGGTCCTGAGACCATACTGCGAACCATAAATGTTCGTCAACACAGTATGTACAATGACTATTTTGAGGGCATGGAAGAGGCCTTGTGGGGCGCACCTAGCGGCCCAACGCAAGATCCCAAAGTGCCCGCTGGCATTCCGTACTGGGTCGTTAAGGAAGACACCTTGAAGCCATTTGGTTTCAACGGTGGCAATCCTTCTGGATTCACGAGCGGGGCCGGTGGTCTTGACAGTGCCCTCTACCCTAATTGGCAGAACGGTACTTTTCGTTACGACGCTATGTCGCAGGACGACGCTTTAAGTAAGTGGAGCGAAGCCTGCCACAAGTGCTACTTTAAAGCGCCGCGTTCCTACGCGGACATTTCGGGTGGCAAGCCTCGGTACACTTTCTATACGACCTACCCTGTCCTGGAAGCGCTTCATAAGCTTATGACCGCATCCAATGATTCGCTGGGTAACGATGTTGGAAAGTACCGCGACACCGCCCTCTTCAAGGGCATCCCAGTGACATGGGTGCCAGCTCTAACCAACAGCAGTAGCTCTGTTGTCGCCAACGACAACCCGATCTACGGTATTGATTGGAGCGTCTTGAAGTACTTCTATAAGCAAGGTGCGGACAGAAAGATGCACGCGCCGATTACCCCGGAAAGCCAACCGAGCGTTCGGAAGGTCTATATGGATTCCTGGGGCAACTTCATCTGCTTCAACCGACGAGCGATGTTCGTTGGTACCGAAGTCTAAACTAAGAAAGGGGTAAAACATGTCTAAGATAGTTACACACCCTGGCCTTAGAACGGACAGGAACCCAACCTCTGAAGCCATTGGGGCAATCAAACTGCCTGCGATCATGCAGGGTGTTGGCGGTTGGGGCATTGAGGAAGATTTTATCGGCGGCGGCACTCCTAACTGGATTCTGACTGCGACAGAGACTTCTTCGGCAGCCTTTACGTTTGCGGCGGCAGGCGGCAAGGGCGGCTTGGCTGTCCTTGACATCGGGACCAGCGGCATAGCCACCGAAGTCGCAGAAGTTCAGATTGATGGTGCTGCGTTTCAGCCTACGGCTGGTGCTTCAATTTATTTTGGGGCGCTGTTCAAGACTGATGTTGTCACCGGCAAGCTGTTTGTTGGTCTTGCGACAGAGGATACCGCCTTAACCGATGGTTCCTCTGTATTGGACGTTACTAGTCACATTGGATTTTGGTTCAATGGGGCTAATGTCGAGCTAACTGCGACTGGTGCAACTAATACCGATACTGGTGTTGATGCTGTAGCTGACCAGTTTATCAAGCTCGAATTTGTGGTCTCGGGTACTGGCAGTGTTGTGCCGTTTGTTAACGGCACACGGTATTCGTCCGCGAAGTTGACAACCTTTCCTACCACTCTGATGACTCCTTCGTTGGCGAAGGTTCTCGGTGCAACCGAGGATAACAAGCTCACCACAGTGGATTGGATTAAATGTTACCAGCAAGAAGATTTAGTTCGCGTTGGTAGCGCCTAGAACCGTCTCAACGGTTGCCGCTCCTTGCCCCTTTCCCGCTCCCTACTGGTTGGGGGCGAGGGCGGTTGCCGTGGGACATTAACCAAAGGGAGCAACTATGGCTTTTATGACCGATGTCGATCAGGACCATGTGGTAAAAATCCTCCAGTGCGAAAACTCAGGGAAGATACCAAAGGAAGTGGAAGAGCTTTATGGTCGGTACCAGAAGGCCTGGAGCCGGTTGCTCCAGGTTGGAAACCTGCCCGTCCCAATCCTGATGAACATCTGCGTAGACGCAGCTCCCGAGTACCTAACCCCTCGGACTCACAGTGGTCCCCGCGTGGTGTTACCCGAGCGGCCCGAGGAAAAGGTCGCCAAGGAAGACGCTGACGTTAGTCAGGGTCACCCTATAACCTACGAGTCTCCGAGCGAGGGAATTATGACGGGCCACTTTATTCAGAAGACTAAGAACGGCATGTTCAAGGTCAACTTTGGCGAGGCGGGCGTCCGTATAATCTCACCGAAGAATGCGCATGTGCCTTCGCTTGACCCACCTAACCCTAACGTCGCGCAGGTAATCTAGTGGCAGATCTGTCAGTTGAATATACAGACATCCAGAAGGGTGTTGGGTTGATGCTTGGTTGGGGTAGAGATCCCGACGATTGGACTACCATTCAGGACAGCGATTTTGCGTTGGTGTTGGCGTCTGGGCTCCGCAAGTTTTACGGGGTCTATGACTGGTCGTTTTTGAAGCCGAGGTACACGGTCACGACTTCGGCTCCTCATTCCACTGGGACGATTGCAGTGGCCAGCGGGACAGTTACTGGGTCTGGAACTCCAAATTTTCCAACCGCCTCTGCCGACTACTGGCTGGTGGTTAGTGGCAAGCGGTACGAGGTGACTGCTTACACCGATTCTACGCACCTCACTATTGCTGACACTTCGCTGTCTGTCGGTGCGGGCAGTAGCTACTCTCTCACTAGATACAAGTACACACTCCCCTCCGGCTTCGGTGGTTTTATTGGCCCACTGACCTACGCCCCCAACCAGTCTGACTACTATCGTCCTGTCGAGATGGTAGATGATTACACGATACGCGCTCTGTACATGACAAATGTCCTGGACAACGCCACCGAGATTGTTAAGGCCTCTGTAATCCCCAAGTCATTCACAGCAACCCTGGGGCAACAGTGGGAGTTGCATACTTGGCCCGCCTCGTCGTCTGCCATGGATCTCACGGGTAACTACCGTGTTGTCCCGAACGACCTTGATGCAGTAAACAAGTATCCCCTTGGTGGTGCCCAGCATGGCAATACTATCCTGTATTCCGTCCTCTCTGAGGCGGAGACTCGTCTCTGGGATAATACGTCAGTGTCGTATGGTTCTCGATTCCAAGAATGTCTACAAATGTCCATCGCCTACGATCAACGGCAAGGTGCGCCCGAGACCTTGGGTGTAATGCAGTTCCCCGGTTCCTCAGGCCTGTCAGTGCGAGGTTCGCTCGCACAGGAGATAGCGCTCTATGAGGGACATGAATCTTCAATCGTATAGGAGCAGAGACATGGCAACCGGCCATAGAATTAACACAGACCTGTATAACTCGGCAATGTCTGCCAGTAACATCATCAACGATCCTGGTTCTGCGGGGACGATCAAAGTCGACATCTCAGGCGGCATCTGCCATGTCGATTCCGATAATGGTGTAGCTCGCACTCTCCAGTCTCCACTCACTATTCCAGAGGGCGTGGAGGTGACATTGGTGACGGCTGGGACTGGTGGCACCCTGGATGTTGCTTACGATGGCAAGGTCGGGGCGTCGGACACTACCTCCATCCAAATGGACACTGCCACAGACTGGATACGCCTTATTGTCCTGGAAGTTAACGCTGTCAAGGACTGGTATACCCTCGCCTCCAATGGGGCTGTTACTGCATAATGCCTAAGCCCCAATTCTTGACAATATCGCCGCCACTAGGCGGCGTAGTCGAGTCTACGGCTTACCAATCGCAGCCTCCTTACACTCTGTTCGATGGCTACAACTGCTGGCCCAAGGATTCGGCTTACCGCGACCGGCTGAGTACACGGCCCTCGGTGCGCAATTTTGCTACCGGGGGAACGACCACCGTAGGCTCTGCGGAGAGTGTTCGGCTATTGGCCGAGGTGAACTACGCCACGGCCTCCGAGACGACCCGCTACCTTGTGGCGGGTGCGGGGGGAACTCTGTACAAGCTGGCTACAGCCGCTGGTGGTTGGACGGCAATATCTTCTGACTTAGCGATTAGTTCCGCAAATCCTGTCCAGGCTTCTCCGTTCGGGAACAAGCTATTCATCGCGGACTGGGATACGCCTGACTCTAAGACCAGCGGTACTGGTGGCGTATTTGGGTTGAAGAATAGGTTTAGTATTAGTGGTGAGATAAAGACCAGTGGGACTCAGTTTGACGATGTCGGACTTGACTGGACGACGGTCTGTTCACCAGATGACCTTCTTGTCATCACTAGCGGAAACAGCAAGGGTGTTTACAAAATTGCAGCACGAACTGCGACGGAACTGACACTTCCTACAACTTTATCAGATGAGACGGGGTTGAGATACTATATCATTGATGACCCTACAACTGCGGCACTCGTAGACACGTTTGTGATACCAGACAATCAGGAGTGGGCTGCCTCTTATGCCGACAACCGCGTGCTTACTGTGGTCGAAGGCGACTCTGCTGGGGTTTATGCGATAACTGCGGTGACAAATGACAGTCTTACTGTCAGGGAATTGAACGGTGATGCTCTCCCTAGCGAGAAAGGATCTGCGTCTACTGCGTGGGCCATACCTCGTTCTGCCAAGGTTCTCGACTTAGAGGCTGGCACCTTGGCGAGATGGGACGCGACTGATGCAAAGGGGGTGGTACCGCATGGCTGCAAGATGATCACCACTTGGCAAGATCGCATTGTCATGGGTAACGATCAGGTGCAGCCTCATGTCTGGTATATGTCCAGGAATGGAAGTGCCTACGACTTCCTCTACGGGAGCGAGGACCTGGGGAGTCCGGTGGCCGGAAACCTCTTTCAGGCTGGGCTAATCGGAGAGCCCCTTACGGCTCTCCTCGCACACAATAAGTCCTGCCTGTTATTTGGGGCCGAGGATTCCCTTTGGATTATGCGTGGTGATCCCATGCAAGGCGGTTATATCGAGAGGCTCTCTGATGACGTAGGGATTGTCGGCCCTTATGCCCACACTAAAACCGATAAGGATGCGACATACTTTTTGTCACATGTGGGCCTCTACATGATGCCAAGCGGGTGCGGGGATATCCCTACTCCCGTGAGCCGCGACAAGATTCCCACGAGGGGGCCTATCCAGTGGGGTGGTGACGATACTCACATGGCGTTTGACGCGGTCCACAACGGTATCCTGATGTCGAACCTGGAGACGGCCACGGCGACTTTTACCAATATTTGGTATGACCTGAAAAATGGCGGCTTCTGGCCGCTTGTGTTTGGGGCGGGGCGGCAGGTGCGTCGCCTCTTCAACTGGCAACCCGCTGCTGGTCATGCCCTCCGGCAGTTCCAGGGGTCGCTGATGATGGGCGGTCCAGACTCAAAGGTTTGCAGGTTTGACGGCTCTCAGACTACTGACGAGGGCGGTGTTGCGGTGACCGCTAACGCCATGATTGGGCCAATTAAGATCTCGCAGTCGTCTGCAACGTCTGCGCTTATTCAGGAGATTCGCCCTTCCGGTGGGGGCGAAACAATAGCGTGGACAGGCACTGTTACACCTAAGCTTTATGTGGGTAAGAATGCTGGTGCGGCTGCGAACACCTCGTCGCATAGTATTACGTTGAGTGACTGGGGTGGTGCCGCCGGGTTCAGCTCCGAGAATCCCCGCGCGTCTGGGGCTGCTGTGGTGCTCTCGTTGGCTACTACTTCTGGTCATGGTGCGTGGGCTTTTGATGAGGCGGTGCTGACGATCATTCCGCTGGGGAGGGCGAGATGACACTATACGGCGGCAGAAATCCGTTCCGGGTGGGGCAGTGTGCGCCGGAGGATGTGGATCATAATATGCGGCTGCTTTCGCAGCTACATGATGACCTTGGGAATCCATATCCTGGGGGGCCTTATGTGTCGTCGCAGGTGGGGGGAATGGTTCCATTTAAGACGACTGGGGTTTTTGATGTAAATGGTACTCCGGCTAATGTCCTCGACTCCAATGGTGTTCCAACCGGGGAGACCATCACTGTCTGCGATACACTAGGCAACCATGGCGATGCGCCTTCAAGTACTTCTGGGTATGCTATTCATGCCGGTGATTGCTACCAAGTAGTTTCGGCTGGCGAGCCTGGGGTGATCGAGTCTGGTGGCGGTGAGGGCCAGACAAGGGCAACAGGTGGAGCAGATCTGGGTTACCTGGACAGCCACTTTATTGAGGGTAGCCCTGACCCACCACCGGACTTGGTGGAGACGCCGGATTACGATGCGGCGGCTCACGATCTTGGGCACATAGGCATAGACTCTAATCATAAATTTCGGGTCTACACCGATAAGCCGACAACCACCCTGGGGGATACCTTTGATGCTGGGGCCAGCAATACGGGCGGCAACTACACGCCGTCCACTGACGAGCTGGTAGAGTACGACGGCGATCAGTGGTTTCTCCCTAAGAGTAAATTTAACGCCTCCGACAAGGTGAAGGTTGATTCCAATGATACCAGTGCATTCCTCTGGCATCAGTTTACCTCGGCGGGGGTAGATTTTGATGACACGACCTTTGTCGGGGCAGGGGAGGGGGATGGTGGTGCGTATGATGCTGCCGATCACGATAAGGTTCTGTGGAACTTGCGGAAGCGTAACGATGATGCTAACGATCATTCCATGATGAGTTTTATCTTGGCCAATTGTAACCTTCGGATGGGTATTACTACTCATCTTCTAGGTGCTCCTGCGGCGGCAACTGGTAATTTTAATCGGGCGAATGGGGAGGGCACCTTGGTTCCTGGGACTGTCAATGTTGCTATCCTTGCGGAAGGGGATGGCGTTGGTCCCGGTGGTGCCAATGGTGCGGGTCAGTGGGGGTACGTGACGGACCATACCGTCGAAGCGAAGGTCTGGGCGTTTAGGGAGCCGGGGGCAGGGTATCCTGTGTTGGTTGCAAAGGACAGGACGGAAGAAGGCAACTGGTGGGTGGTTTGGTTTGGTTGTGATGAGGTACCAGAACCAGAATGACCACCCTAGACAGAGGAAGCATGTGCTGCTGTCCCACGATGACCTTTTCGGTTTTTGGGTCGCGTCGTAATGAAAGTCTTGGGATTCAATCTTACTCTGAGTTGCTGGATTCCGGGGAGTCTCCTTGTCGTCTGCTTGGTTCGGTTTGGTACAGGGAAGATGAGCTGGGTTTTACCTCCTCCGCTATTGGTAAGTATACGGTGGAGGATGACTTGGAAGATTCCGTAGAAAAGTACTCCAATCAACGTATAATTTCGACGGTGACTACATGGGGGGGCGAGGTCTTGTATGTGCTTGTTCCAAAATTTTACGGCTTGCCCGAAAGCTCGTACCCCGTAGAGGCCCTTGCTGCGGTCCAAAGGATCAGCCTCCCTGACGCCGAGGCCGAGTGGTGGTTTGATGTTAAAGATAACGCCGATATCCTTGGGGCGGGAATCGACGGTGGTATCTACCCAGATCCCATGTTCAGTTACCCGTGGTCTGGGATAACTCCGGCTGCCAATGCGGGTGTGGCGATTGTGGGCCAGCCTGTCTTAGATGACTCCGGGAATGTCAGGGGGGAGCAAGGTCTCACCGTGCAATCAGGCGGCGTATGGGGCAAGTCGACCATTTCAGGTTTTGGTGACGATGGGTTTGGTGCGGTTTATGGATTTGATGGTACAGGCTCGTCAGGCGAGCCTGTGTATAGAGTTGCATTTGCGGATGTTGACTCTGACGGTGATCTGACAAGGACGGTTTCGGGTGACCAAATTAAGGGTGGGAGCTGGGAGCGGCTAGACTCGTTGTCCTGGGTTCATGAGATGACTGATTCAGAGTTCCTGTTCACGAGTGGGTTTAATGCGCCCGGTAAGGTGCTGCCTTTGCTAGCGGCCTCTAACGATTGGCCCTACGGCATAGGGGCCTATGTGGAAACAAAGGAGGTCAGTAGGAATGTCCAGACTTGGAAGTGGGACATACGTCAGTATGCCGAGACTATGGAGGGGTGCATGCTTGATGCCGCTGGCACTCCGTTTGAATCGTTGATAGGTGGGGGTGGTTTGAGTGTCAGCGACTGGTACGCTCTGCTCGGACCACCAATACCAGCGCATAGTTGGTATTGGTGGATAGAAGGCGATGCCGCTTTCCTGGAGCAGGATCATTTCACTCTACAGGGGCATTTGGGTTCCACGTTGATTGATACCCCGCCTTATCCCCCGATAACTCCGCTTGACCCTTATGGAGAAGTTTGGTTTCCCTACTCCGAGGACGGGGTGTCCGGGGGAAGAAATTGGGGCTGTGAGGAACTGGGTAGTGGGATGATCCTCGGTACCCCGATTCCTTCGAGCGGGACAGCTGTCGGCTACTTCACAATCGATCACGAACTTGGCTATGCCAAGTTCCAGTACAGGGTGACTTACTGTATTGGCGAGATAGAGTCCGACGAAGGCGAGCTTCCGTACATTGAGACCACCGGCCAAAGTTATAGCACCCCGTGGGTTGATTACTACGGTGGGCTGGGAAATGTGCCTGCGGTGACCGGTAGTTTTGGTGCCCGGGCTACTTTATATGACTGGATGCTTCCTGCGTGCGGCTACCCGGATAAGATCTCTGTGAAGAGCGTGGAAGGGGCGGAGTTGGACCCTATAGATAGATATCGGGCCCAGCCCTGGCCAGATGCAAACGTTTGCGAGGGTGTGTTTGATCCCGAGTGGAAGCGTGTTGGCGGTGGTGCGTGGGAGATAGGGGCTCCCTACAACCCTGGCAACAGTTTTGGCGACCTTGGGGCCAGCCATAGCTTTATTGGTCGCGTCCGTTATTTTAACAGTACCAGCAATCACTCTGCGGTGTTTCTGGTTGACTATGAACGCGAGGATGTTGGGACTAAGGTTCCAGTATACGATCCCGTGAACCAGGAGGGGCAAACTATGGGTTATCGCATCACCCCTCGGATTGTGCCTCCCGAGATCAGTTGGACCACCTACCAAAGGCTGGTCTTTAAGGACAAAGTTATCTGGGACTCGTATGACAGTAACGAGGTTATCGACTTTGTTGAGGTTCTGGTAGGCAATAAGATTGTTGTGATTTCCCATGACGGTGACGGCCCGCAGAAGCTCGCTGTCTGGACTGTTTCGGGCGAGGTTTTCTCTATTAACGCGAGCACTAAGATTGCGCTTGGGGGGGATCTTGATGGGGATGTGCAGGGGGCTTTTGTCACGACCTGCTCTGATCGGTGGATGTATGTTCGGAACTTCCCGCTGGAGGTGGAGTTGCACACCGATCTTCCTGGTGAGGGCCAGGAACTAATCTCTGTAGACACTGTTGATAATCTTGGTGCTCCAACTGGTCACTATCCTACTTGGCTTATCTCCTTAGATGGGGAGACCAAGGTGCCCGCAAGGTTAGACACGCCAACTGAAATAAAGCAATTGGGAATTACGTCGGGACAGCGAGCTGCAAGGATTCCCGAGGCTGTGGACTCGGCTACCTGGGCCTTTCCCAACGGTAGCGCTATCCTGGGGTACTGGCATTACGATGCTCCCCGCAGCTCTTCCGTAATTGACGGCGTATCTCCTGGGACTATGGACCCATCCACGTTTTTTTAAGGTGATGTTATGGCTTTACAATCGCAAATGGGCTCCCCGCAGGGTTACAACTATCAGGCTGCGAAGAAGCAAATGCCGGGCACCCAGGGTGTTCCTGGACAACAGACTGTTCAGGCGTTGTCTCCACAGACAACGCAACGCCCGCCACCATACAAGTCTATGGGTATGCCTACATTTCAAATGCAGGGTAGCCAGTGGCCCCGGAACCAGTCTAGGGCTCAGGGGCAGGGTTCTCAGGGCCCATCGCATGGAAATCCTTTCACATCTCATTTGATCTCGGACGAGTTTGCCACTGCTGCCGAACTGAGTGGATTGAGCCGAGCTATCGAACAGTCCCCTTCTTGGCAATCCCGCAGAGCGGAGCAGGAGGCTCGTTTCAACGCCGGGCCGGGGTATGGGGCGGCGTATGGGTCGGGTGTGCTGGGTGACGATGAGGGCAGGCCAGCTTCAGGCACCTTGCAAGACCATCGCGCTGGGTGGATGGCGAAACATCAGATTGCGCCCCACGGTAGCCTGGGGTCGAGGGCGGCTAGGGAGAACCAGAAGTGGAAGAGTCGCCAGCGGCAGAGGCGTAATCTTAGGGCAGAGCTTGAGAGGACTGGGGAACTTGATAGGTGGAACCAGGGTCAGGCTGAGAGAGCGGCCAGATCGGCTGCTCAGCTTGCGCAGGCACCGGGTGGTCCGCCTGCACTCCGGTCTGCCGGGCCTGTTAGCCCACCGCCTTTTGCTTTTGCGGACCCACAGTCTCGTCGGGACCGCGCTCGATCTGCGCCTATTGCGGAGGAACGTCGTATTGAGTTGGGGCGGTTGATCGGTGCGGGTACGCCTGAACAGCGGAGCGCTATGTTGGCAGGAGAGGACTTAGAGGCGATCTACGCTATGGGGCCTGGGTCACTGGGGGAAGTGAAGACTTCCTACTCACAGCAGCATATAGAGGCCCAAAAGCATGCTATCCTGGCCGGGCAGCAAGCTCGTGAGGCATGGGAAAAGGAAAAGCAAGAGAGGGCAGCAGCGAATCTGCCGGATCAGTTGCGAAAACAGGAGGAAGATGTTGCTGTCTACGACCATTATGCCCAGGGCTACGCCGGTGGCGGCTACGTCAAGCCGCAGGGTTACGCTGGTGGCGGCATGGCTCGCGGCACCGACACGATTCCAGCCATGTTGACCCCAGGGGAATTCGTGGTGTCTAGGCCAGCTGTTCGGCAGATTGGGCTCCCTAACCTGCTTGCGATGAATGCCGCTGGCGGCGGCACTAACCGCCCTGGTGTTGGCCCTGGTGGGATGTATGCGCAGGGTGGTGGGCGTATTGTGGGAACTCCGTCTTCCGTGTCGGACCTCCAGCAACGCTCTAGGGGGTTGCACCGGCCAGGGGGGTGGCGTGGGACTCAGCGACCGTCGCCCCCTCGCCCACAGACCCCGGCGAAGAAGTCGTTCCAGGGTGCAAATAATAGATTCCTGAGTGACCTTGCGGCCGATTACCAAGACAAGTTCGACGAGGCCAATCAGGCGAATATCGACCGGTACGACGAAATGATGGAAGGGTTTGATAATCTCCAGACGAGCACCCTTGGCGACATAGATGCGGCCAATGCCGCAGCAGCGTCTGGCTACCAGAATGTGCTGGGTGGTTATAACACCTTGCAGAATCAGGTTACCGGCGGCTTTGGCAATCTGCAATCCAGCGTTCTCGCTGGCATGGACGCTAATGCTGCCGCAAATGAGGGCCAGTACGGGCAAATCCTTGGTCAGTATGGGGACCTGCGGGATCGTTCTCTTGCTGGCTTGGATGAGGCTAGTGCGGCCAGCGATGCCGAGTACGCGAACATCCTCGGTGGATACGGCGATCTCCGAGATCGCACTCTTTCTGAGATGAGGGATCGATATGCGTCCAACGAGGCAGAGTACCAAAATATTCTTGGTGGATATGGAGATTTACGAGGCCGTACCCTTGAGGAAATGCGGGCAGATGAGGCCGCTGCCGAGGGACGGTATACTGATATGACTGGTCGCTATGGCGACCTTCGCGAGCGGACGCTCGCTGGCATGGAGACCTTGGGTCAGGACCAGCTGGCAGAATCGCGGAAAGCTTACGATGAATCCCTGGCCGGAACTGTTGCCCAACAGGCCTCTCGCGGCCTGGGCGGCACTACGGTTGGCGCGTCCATTAAGCAGGGGACCGACAGGGGCTACCAGGATGCCGTCAGGGGCATCCAAGAGTCTGTGCTGGCCAGGAAGGCCGCTGCGGACATGGGCCTCACACAGGCTCAACTGGGGATGGAGGAACGATTCCAGGGTGCCCGTACAGCCGCAGCAAATCGGCGGTACGCGGCAGACATGGGCCTCACCCAGGCGGAACTTGGTCAAGCAACTCAGTTCCAGTCGGCACGCGAGGCGGCGCAGGCCCGTCAGGTGGCGGCAGACATGGGCCTCACACAAGCTCAGCTTGGTGCGCAAACTCAGTTTGCGGGTGCTCGTGAAGCTGCTGCGGCCCGCAGGGCTGGGATGGACGTTGGTCTGACCCAGGCCCAGATTGGTCAGGCGGCTGCGTTCCAGGGTCGCCGCGAGTCTGCACAAGCTCAGAAGATTGCCGCCGAGATGGGGATTTCGCAGGCCCAGCTTAGTGCCATGATGGGAATTGGGCAGGCCCAGCTTGGTGCTCAGTCTCAGTTTGTTAATCAGCAGCAGGCAGCGGCTGACCGAAGGGCTTCAATCGAGATGGGTCTCACGCAAGCCAAGCTTGGTGCCATTGAGCGGCGGGAAGATATCGCTCCGAACTTTAATAATCTAATCAGTATCGCCCAGGGCATGGCCGCAGGCGGTTATGGCGAGGGCTACGCTGGATCTAGTGACATTAAGAAGTTGCTGTCTAAGCTACCGGCTGGGATGGGGGATGTTAATACTCCTGTGCATTGGGGTAAATTCCCGCGTCCTAAGCCATCGGGCAAGGGCGAGGACTACGATAAGTGGGAGTCCGATTACGCGGACTGGATCGCTGAGAACATCGATGCCGACAAGGGTTCCGGTAGAGGTGAGTGGGAACATGCCGATCCGTTTACGGCTGGAATGCGGCGAGAAACGATTGCCGGTCAGTACGCTGATGTTGCGGAAAAGCCTCTTAATCCATACGAGCAGTTGGCCGCTGGGCTCACTCAGTAATTATTATAAGGAGAGAAGTCATGGCATGGTACACCAAGTATATGAAGCAAGAGGAAGACGAGATTAAGGAGCGGCAGAAGCGATTTAAGCAGGAGATGCGAGAGCTTAAAGAGCGGGACAAGTATGAAAAGAAAAAGGCCCAAAAGGAGCGGGCACGATACCTGCGACAGAACCGGAAGCCTATTTCCTTTCGTCATGGGCCCAAGAAGAAAGCATCCGCTCGATTAAAGCGACCATGGAAAAACACTGACGCAGTGGCCCCACCGCCGATGTACACGTATGATGGCAAACCAATTCGCCACCATCGGGTGGGGATGTCGGGTGCGCCGCAGTTTATGAGCTTAGCGCAGACAGGATACAGATCTCCCGCACAGATGGGCTTCCCTACTCACATGAGCGTGCGCGGGCACAAGTACAGTGGGCCTGGGGGTAATCCAGGCTCCACGTACTGGAAGAGACAGCCCGCTCGCGGAACTCCGGGGGCTACCTATAAGGACCGTGGATATGGTGCTGACAGGGGTACTAAAATTCAGTGGAATGCGCCTTCTCCTGGGCCTTCTCCTGGACCTTCTCCTGGACGGGTAAGCCCGCTTCCATTTCGACCTAGTCCTCATGGCGTTGGTGTGGGTGGATTCTTGCCTTCCGGCCCGCAGTTCCCTGGGGCTTCAGGTCCTGGGCCCAAGCCCCAGGCTCCTTCGGTAAGGCCGCTCCCGTATCCACCTAGCTCTCATGGAATTGGTGTTGGTGGCTTCTTGCCGGAGCCAAACTTTGCGGCTCCGCCTGTCACCACGTACGGTGGACCGGGTGTTGGCTGGGGCCAATACACGCCGCAGCCAGGGCCTCCGCGAGTTAACCCGGCGACAGGGGAGCTGTATATTCCTCCCGGTGATCCTCGATTTAATATGACACCGGACCCTTGGGGTAATTCTCCCCTGCCGTGGCAGCAGCAAATGCAGTGGTAACGGGGGCAGTTCCATCCCCCGAAATCCCTGCGATAATTCTGTAAGGATAATTACACATGGCTATTAGAGTGCGGTATGAACCCGCCGCAGCAGGCCTTGCGCACGCTGCCGACATAACTGGCCGTGGCCAGCTGGCTAAGGAGTCACAGAAGTTTGCGTTCGACGTAGATCGATTCCAGCAGGGCCTTGCTGAGCAGCAGAGGCAGTTTGACATCAACCAAGTCCTGGCGGACAAGAAGTTTGACGAGAACGTCAGGCAGTTTGGGATGGACTACGCGCTCCGAGAGTCGGGGTTTGAGGAGGGCGTTCGCCAGTTCGATGTTGGGCAAGGGTTTAAGGAGAAGCAGTTTGGCGAAGGCATTCGCCAGTTTGATTTGGGCCACGACCTAAGTAAGGATCAGTTTGTTGAAGGTAAACGCCAGTTCAATGTCGGCGACTGGCTGGACAAGCAGAAGTTCCTGGAGGGCAAGAGGCAGTATAACCTGGGTCTTCAGGAGAAGTATGACTCGGAGTCCCAGCAAAACTATAGGGCTGGTCTCACCCAACAGGGGGCCTGGGACAGGTCTGTGCTAGGCGAGCAGGGTGCCTGGGGGCGGCAGGCGATGGGGGCCCAGTTCCAGCAAGCCGCCGAGCAGCGGCAAGAGGAGGCCGTACAGGGCAGGTTCCAGCAGCAGCAGCTTACAGCCAGAATGAATTCCGACTGGGCGGCGATCCAGGACAACCGGAGATTCTGGAGCGAGGAAGAATACAACTCGGCGGTTGGCGCGTTCACTGAGAAATATGAACCTTCTGGTCAGCCCATGCCGTTTGCGCCGGAGTACACGCCACCCCCAGGTCAGGCAATGTTGGATGAATTGCGGAACTCAGATAACCCTGAACTTCAAAGGATTGGTGGCATTAGCATGCTTACCCCGGACGGTAACTCAATAATGCCGATACCTGGGTCGGCTGACATTCTAAAGATTGAGGCTGAGGAGCGGAAAACTGAGCGAGATAAAGAGGCCCAGGCCGAGCAGCAGTCTCGCGCCATTGAGCAGGAGGATCGTGACAGAAGGTACAGCTACCGAGAGAAGTCTAGGGAGTACCGTTGGAAGAATCAGTCTGACCAGTGGAAGGTCGAATCAGAGGCCGCTAAGAACGCCCCCCAGGTAAAGGATTATCTACCACCTGGGATGACATCGCTAACTCCAGGAAGTCCTGAGGCGGATGCGTATGGTGCGGCTAAGCAGCGGCACGACAGCGATACTGCAAGGAAACGGATAGATGTCGCTAACTTCTATATGAATGAGCAGATCCAGGATGCCCAGGAGTTCGCTAGTAGCTACCCTAGCCGGGTATTTAGTAGCGCGGAGGAAATGGCCGCTGCGAGAGAGTCGGGTGATATTGGTCAAGGGGACCTAGTTATGCTCACTGACCTAAAGAAGATGAAGACCATCGGTCCTGGTGGAGACGGTGTGTGGGGAACTTCCGACGACGACAAGGAGTTGGTGGTGATACCTCGATTTGGCATTGTTACAGAGCCTATATAAGGTGGCCCCTGATGGTATTTGTGAGCGGTGTAGGTAACGTCGAGTTCTTTGATAACCTCGGCGGGACGCTGGCCCTGGATGATGAGGGGAAGTTCTATACAGAGTGGCCAGATGTGGCTCCGGCTGCGGGTCCGTACACGGAAGAGGACGCCGATGAGGCCCATGAGGAACTGCTGGGTGGCGTGTCCGAGCATCGTTACGACGCCCCACTAGGGCGTCGTGAGTCTGGTGCTGCTTCTTACCTTGAGACCTCGGAGGCGGGGGATCGGGGCCATGGGGATGGTCTGGTTGACCACATCAAGCCTACGGATACGACTCTTGCGAGGATCGAGAGTGGGGAGTTGGATGAGGACGTTCCGCTTCGGACTACGTCATCTCGATATCAAGCGTTTCAGCAGAACTTACCGTGGCTTAAGTGGCTTTCGCCCATTGGTGCGGCAAGCGGAGTGCTGGGGGGAGCGACTTCCCTTGAGGATAGGGAGAAGCATCTCCCAACCGCCTACCGCCCAGAGAGTGTCCAGACATCAGAGTTCAGCACTGGCAGTTTCGCTGGTTCTGGCGGTCTGTCTGACGAAGAGATGCGGGCAATGCAGGTGACCCGCTCTATGGACATTGCAGTGGCCGGTGGTGCAGCCCCGAAGGAAGGGGACGAGGGTTGGGATCAGTGGCAGGAGGATTATGCGCGAAACTCTGAGATTGCGGAAAAGGCCTACGGGAGGTGGCAGGGGGACACTGCTGCTGCCGCTGGGGCTGGCATGGATCTCGCTGACTACCGGGAGGATGAACGCCTTCAGCGTGAGGCTGAAGGCCGGTCAGAGGGTCTGGGCTGGGTGGCTCCGGTCTATTATGGTTTTGAGGATTTAGGAAACACGCTGCGGAGCGATGCGTACCGCTTTGCGAGTACGGTCGAGTGGATCGGTGGTGACATGGGCCTGGACGAACAGGCAAACGAACTCCAGCGCATGAAGAACTTGGAGGAGCAGGTTCGAGGCAAGGGTCGCGAGGGAGGAGGGGAGACCTATGGCGAGCGGACCTACCGGCAGGCCGGTACGGAGCTAACTAAGTATGTGACCTTGGGCCTTCTCGTTGGTGGCCTTACCCGCAATCCGAAGGCAGCAGAGAAGGCGGTCATGGCCTTTGCTGCCTCCGAGTCTTTCAATCAACAGTACGTGGAGTCTATCGATAATGGACACAGCAAGAAGGAGGCTGCGCTTCACGGTTCAGTGAAGGCTGGATTTACTGCGGTAGCCATGGCCGCAGGGAATAGGTTGGGCGCGAAGTATGGGATGGGCCCAATGGAATTTGCCGGGGTCAACACGGTGCGAAGGCTCCTGGGTAGGGAAGCCGGTGAGACCGCCCTGGATTTAAGTACGAGGTCACTGACCAGGGCCGTGACCGACTTCACGTTCAGTGTGGCTAAGGGTGGTGTTGGCGAGGTCCTGGAGGAGACTGCCGACATGACGATGGGCGCGGTCTATGACCGTCTGGCATACAATGTTGCCGGTCGGGAGTTGGGTGCTGGAGCCGAGGATAACCAGGGGGAGATCTGGGTCAACAACTTCCTGGAGCTTCTTGGTCCTTCCCTTGCGGGTGGTGGGGCCGGAAAGCTGATGCCTGGGAATGAGGCCTGGGACGCGGCCTCCAGTGGGGTACGTGCCATCAGGGAATCGGTTGATGAGAACTACCGCAATATGGAGAACGAGCTGGTTGGCCGCAGGCAGGCCAACCGTGACATTGCGGAGAGACTCGGAATTGTACCGGAGGGTGAGCGTGGTGTTGATTACGACGAGTTGCACCATACGATACTTGATAACCTAAAGAGCACAGATCCAGAGATTCGAGAGAGCACTCTGGATGCACTCCGAGAGCTTGAGGATATGCGGCTTCCAGAGAAGCCGTCAAGGAAAGACTTCACAGACAAAACGGGACGCAAGGAATCTAGCCGCTCCCAGAGGGAGGGCTATGACCAGGAGGTTGCAACTGTACTCCGGCACGGCGAAGCGTTTGAGCATATCTTTGAGGAGCGATCCTACGAAGAGGTGATGGAGGACGTAGTCGCCACCCATCCTGATCTGGTGGAAGAGTACGCCGAACGCAAGGCAGCTATCGAGGAGAGTGACGACGCCGTCGAGCGTCGAGAGCAGCTGATGGAAGAGTTGGAGGTAATGCAGGAGGAGAACCCGGAACTTGCGGATTCTCTGCGAGAGGCCGCACTTGCCCACATCAAGGAGACTGCGCCCTCTCCAGAAGCTGAAGTGGCAGCTCCTACGAAAACTACAATACCAGCAACTAACCGAGCCGGGGAAACCGAGGACGCGGATGTAGTCGTCTGGAACAGTCGGAAGGTCAAGCTCGTTGACGTAAACGGGACAATTGTCCCGTATTATCTTTCTACCGGGAGAGCCGACAAGGAGGCCAGTGGTGTGCCCGCTGGAAAGTGGTATCCATTCTTTGGGATAAACTCCGGCAAGGATGGCGGCTGGATAAATAAGGGTGATGTTGGCTCGATAGCGAACTACTACAATAGTCCTTCTCTCCGGGCGGCTGGAGAGAATCTGGATAATACGGTTGGCGACATTCGGGATAGTGATGTTGGTGTGAAGCTCATCAGTGGTCGCAGGGCCGGGAAAGATTACGCCCAAGGGACAAGGGATACTCTGGATTACATCAACCGAGCTGCTGGAATCGAGCCCCTCACTAGTGCGGAATCAGAGACCGAAGCTGGTAAGTCGAAGTTACGAGAGAACATCCGCACGATCTCGGAGGCTGTAGAGCGGGCTGCTGTGGTGAAGAAAGCGGCTGCTTCGCGACCTGCGTCGAAGCCCACTCCCAAAACCAAAAAGGCGAGTGCGGGGGTTGGCCTCACTATTCAGGAGCAGATCAAGCAGCAGGCTAGGCCTGTTGAAGACCCGAGAGAGCATCGCGACGACATGGTCGCGATACAGAAGGCGATACCTGGGGCTCAGGTTGAACAGATAAATATTGTCGGGGAAGACGCCCCCAGTGGTGGATACCGTGCTTACCGCTGGGTATTGAATCCTACGAGGAAGAAGAAGGGGGAGAGACTAAAGGAAAACACTGGCGTCATTATGTGGGCCACCGATGAGACGATGGCGGTGGCCATGGACGAGCGCAATAAGAGGCTCTTGTTAGGCATTGGCGTGAGCCAAGAGAGTCTCGAAACCTATAGGAAATATGCTGACTTTACTCTCAACACGGGTCGAATTACACTCGATGGGCTTGGGGTTATTCGACTAGGTTCGGCCCTTGAGCAGGGAGATGCTGGGCTCGAAGTTGGCGGTAAGGGTCTTGTGCTAGGTGTTGAAGAGGGCCTGCGGCATGAGCTTGTTCACCTCGCGAGAGCCGCAGGGCTATTCACCGACGAAGAGTGGTCTGGTTTCGTCAAGAAGTATTCGGACTCATCGAAGAATGAGCTTGAGCAGGAGGAGGCTATTGCCAAGGCCTCGGCCCTCTGGCAAAGAGATTCTGGTTTCCACTCTAAGCTGCGACAGTTTATTCGTAAGATCATTAAGGCGATGCACGGCCTTGTGGGTCGCGAGTACAACGAGGTGGCTAGGGATGAGGTTGCGGCACTTGAGCAAGCCTTCTTGAACGGCGAGGTCCTGAAGAGAAACCGCATCGCTGAGGACAACGAGCTTATTGCCCGGTGGAAGGGCAAGCTTGCAGAGGCCAGGGAAGAGGGAAAGCGGCAGGCGGAAGAGATGCCGGAGGACACTCCGGCGTCCGATGTCCCGACCGAGGTTATTGTCGCAACGGCGGCTGACGTGGTTGCGGGCCGCGACCTTGACCCGAAGGTTCAGCAGATAATGTTTAACGAGCCTGAGGTCATGGAGGCTCGCATAGAAAATGCAGCGGAAGAGATGTCAAACCCATCTCCTGAGCCCGAGGCTACGGATGCGCCCTTTGACGTTGAGACAATGGAAGACCTGCTGGCCAGTGGGTCCTATCTCCACCCACGGGCCAACCTGGATAAGAAGCCACCTAAGAGGCGGCGAGAAAGTAGCGGTCGCAAGTTCCATGCGGAGATCATGGACATGCTCACCCGTGGCATAGAGACCGGGGAGGCTATCGAAAAGGGCTTTCCCAATGCGGCCAAGAAGATGCGGTCTGCGGGATTTGAACCACAGGAAGTCGTTGACTATGTCAATCATCAGCGGGCAGAGGGTCGTTCTCAGCACGACTGGGAGGCGGTGCCCTACGAGGCTCCGCCAAAGCTAAGGGTTCCCGAGAGGGTCGAGGTTGCGTCCCTCTCAAAGGGCCTCTCTTCTGCAAAGCCTCGATACAACATGGGGTCGAAGTCTTACCAGCCCAGGTTTGCCAGCGACGTAGATCTTGCGTTGTACATAGTTGCCAAGAGCGGGTCGAAGAGAGATGCGGACTATATGAAGTGGCTCAAGGAGGTGTTCCCTGGGCGAGGTGTAACGGAGATTCGTGAGCTGGGTGCCGGGGTCCGGCAACACCTTAGGAGTGTCGCGCAAGAGTCTGAGCCGGGTGCTATCGACATCCCGGAGTCCCGCATCTCCATGGATACCCACCCTGACCTCGACGACAGTGTCGGGATGGCTGAGTACGACGACAGCGTAGCTATGTCGGAGTACGCCCCCCGTCGCAAGCGGGTGAAGTCGGGCGAGTCCAGAGGACAGTACATTGGTGCGCCGAAGGGCATTGATACCCCTGGCAAACTTGCGACGATACTGAATCGTGTTCGCAGACTTGCGGAGGAGGGTGTGTACGGACGATTCTGGTACGAGAGAAGCGGACGGTCCATACTGGAATTCGTTCATGGCGATAAGCAGGAGGCGGAGAAGGTTGTTGCCGCAATAGCTGTGACCTCCCCGAACACTCCGGTTGATAGCAACTTCACCTTTGCATTGCAGGCCTACACTCAGTGGAAGGCGGGTCGAGAAATACGAACCGGGAAGTTCCCCACAGCTATGTCTGCCAAGTTGAAAGGGATCTTTGGGGGTGAAGACTGGGCGGGACGCAAGACTAACGAGTTCTATGGGAACCTGATGCGGGTCATCGACCCGAGCCGAGTCCAGGGGGTGACTACCGACATATGGATGCAGAGGGCGTTTGGTCATTACCAAGACTCGCCAACCGATGCCCAGTACACCTTCTCGGAAAACGAGGTCAAGCGGATTGCTGACAAGCTGGGGTGGGAGCCGCAGCAGGTCCAGGCTGCTGCGTGGGTCGCGATGAAGTCTCGTATGGAGAACTCGGAGGTCAAGGCGGCAACAAATAAGGAGTCTCTGAAAAATGGGTACATCAAATTCTCTGGCCCAAAGAAAGAGCTGAAGATCCTTAATGGGGAGGCCCATCGAAGAGTTTGGTATAAGCATGCACTTAAGCACCGGCCAACCGACAAGGACCGGGGGGCGGCTAAGTTCGACTACAAGGATGCCGCCGACCACAACAATGCACAGATTAGTTATGAAAGCATTCCTGGGCAAACCTCCTCGCACCTCCCCGAGATGTTTAATGCCCCGATGCAGCAACAGATCGAGTATCACGCTGCCACTCTGAAGGCGTTTCTGGACGATGACGGTTACGACATCATTGCAAAAGAATTCGGGATCGTGTCCCCTGGGCGGTTTGAGGCTCCCGGATACTTTGAGGGGAAGGTCAGTCCGGGTTCGCAGATGGAGGTTATTGCGCCTCGGCAGTATGGAGTATCGAATAAACTAGACGCTGCGAGGAAAGCACTAGACGATAGGGTTAGGGCAGAAGGAAGAAAGAAAACACCGGAGGAGGCTGCGTTATTAAACAGTCAGCTGCGAGACATCCGGTACAAGGTGGAGCCTGCCGTCGAGGACCTCATCTCTGTTTACTCTGCGGTTGTTGGCACTCTTCTTAAGCAGGATGGTATGGGTTGGCATCGCCCGTGGTTCGATGACAGCGTGGCAAAGCGGGACCTCAATGGGGTTGAGGTTCGGATCGGTCGCCCCTTCACCGAGGCGGAGACCGCAAGGCTCGCGAAAATACTGGTTGACGTTACGGGCCATGAGGACTACAATCCAATTGGTGCGGAAGGTGGGGTACGCATCATCAACTTTGACTACCTCGGTGTGGAGAACCAGGAGTTTCAATCTCAAGTAGCTAAGGCACTTGAGTCGATGGAGTTTGAGGACAACGTAGAGTATGTGTCTGCACCGTTTGCTGCGCAGACTGGTTATTTCGAAAACAATTGGAAGGAGAACCCAAATGGCGAAAGGTATCTGGATAGAGCCCTCGGCGGACGACCCGATTTACAACGGCGAGTTCGTACTATCATCGAAGAAATCCAACCCCGAATCGATGCAATCGACGCAGAGTTCGCAACAAAGTACGGATGGACAAGAAACGAGCAGATCAATTCCGCTCACCGAAGAGGAGATTCGGATGTTGAGGGGCGACTAGCCCTACAGCAGGAGGACAGCGTAGCCCTCATGGGCTTCGACAGCATTGCGGACATGCTGCGTGCAGGGGTCAAGTTCTTCTCCGGCTCTAAGCCGGAGGAGGTAGTCGAGGCCCCCAAGGCCAAGACTACAAAGCCTGCCAGTCCGTTGCCTCCTGTCCCCGCAGGCACTGAGGGGAGGGTTGTCGCTGATACTCACGTAAGCCCAGGTCGAACGCCTGAGACTAAGGCGGAGATCAAGGAGGTACAGCGAAGGATCAGTGTTCCCGTACACGACACAACCTTCACCGAAGAGATGGCGGCTGAGGACGCAAGGATCAATGACGACTACGAGGGCGAGCTTGCCAGCTTGCTGGCAGAGATCGACACGGCGAGGGCAGAGGTTGAGTCTGGTCTCGGCAGCATGGCCAAGCTGACCGAGAGCGCGGAGCAGAACTTCCGTTTCCAGGCCCTGATGGAGGAGGCGACTCGCCGGATGATTGCGGCAAAGTCTGGCGATGAGTGGACAGACGGCGGGCAGGCATACGACATTCTTGAAAAGCTTACCCTCGCCTACGCCGAGGGCGGTAGCGAGATAGGCCGCGCATTGGTTTCCCGTCGCGCAGTAGATCCTTCCCTTTCTCCCGCAGCAAGGCGAGAGAAGGAGCTTCTGGCTATTGTTGCCTCACTAATAAAAGAGAAGGCGTCGAAGAACCCAGGCAAGAGTAAGAACGCAACCGATGTTTTAAATAAGCTGGCAAAGCAGGACTTTGATATTAACGATATCGCGGGAATAGCCGCCGATCCCATGCGATCAATCGAGTTCCTAAACCAAGTGCGTGCGGCATCTGCCTCTTGGCACGATGCGGTTTACGAGTACTGGAGGAACTCCCTACTCTCTGGCTTCCAGACCCAGGCTGTAAACATGGCTGGCACCGCAGGGTTCATGACTTACGTCTCGATGTTTGAGCGGGCCGCTTCTGCTGGCGTTGGCACCGTGACTCGTCGATCTGCCGGATACGATGCCGCCACCTTCAGAGAGTTCGGCTGGATGTTCCACGGCATGGGCGATGCGTTCAAGAATGCGTTTCGCAATATGAGCATGACGTTCCGGGCAGAGCGGTCTGAGTTTGACGCACTCAACCATCAGAGCCACAAGGTACGCGACTATTACAGCGGCCAGAAGGGCGGTGCAATTGCCGCTGGGTCACCGAAGATTTCGGGCAGACTTGGCAAGATGGTTCGCATGATGGGTTTCCGCCCCGCCGCAGCCGTGGACGACCTACTGAAGACTCTGGCTCAACACTTTGAAACCAACGCACTGGCTGCGAGGATCGCAGCCGTAGACAGTGGCCAGAAGTGGGGGAGCGAGGAGTTCCTGAGGATCTTCAACGAGCAGCTCCTGCATCCCAACTCCACAGCTAGGCGGCTCGCCACTGAGCGAGCCATGACTGGTGCCTTCCAAGGTGACGAGGGACTTCTGATGCGGAGGTTTGGTGGTCTCTCTGAGAAATTCCACCAGCAGGGCTTTACCCGGTGGTTCCACCCGTTCCACAAGACGCCACTGAATATTACGGACGAGGCAATTCGCCGTGCCCCGGTCCTTGGGTTTGTTGTAGACGTTCTAAACTATCGCAACCGGAGGTCAAAGTCTGAATCTGAGCATGGCTTCTGGAGAGGTTATGCAGAGGATGGTCTGACCGACTCTCTGGCAAGACAGGCGATAGCACTGACAGTGTCTGCCCTGGTGCTATCCATGAACGACGAGGAGGAGCCATTCATTACGGGCGCTGGAGGGACCCTGGACCCGAAGGAGCGGCAGCTTGCCTACGGCTCAGGGTACGCCCCCATGACGATAGGTATTGGCGGGGGGTACAGAGTGTCCTACGCCCGCGTCGAGCCCTTAGCGACCATCCTTGGGCCTCTGGTTGACACACACAGGAGCGTAGTGCGTGGTGATAATGTTGCCAATGCTGTCGTGAGTTCGGGCATGAACCAGCTCAACGACAAGACCTTCCTCCGGGGGATGAGCGATCTAGTGCAACTACAGCAGAACTGGGTGAGGAAAGGGGGTGCCAATGCCCTAATGAACTGGAGTTCAAATTTTGCATCCTCCTGGGTACCAAATATGTACCGTCAGGCCAGCCGCGAATTCGGAGGGACGATAGACGAGACCCGATTGTGGGGCAAGGGGTCTGCCCTGAAGGTACTGAAGCGAACTGGGCAAAAAGCCGAGCTTCCGTTTGTCGAGGCCCCACGCCCAAGGTACGACCAGTGGGGGAGGCCTGTGACGAAGAGGCCGTTTGGGAAGAGCCCAATAACTGATGTTCCATACGGTATACTGCGTGCCCTTAATCCAGCCAGGGTGTACTCGATGGATCAGGCCACCAAGGTAGATCTGGCGATGTACAGATACAACGCCACAAGACCCGCTGACGAGAGGATCTACCTAACCACACCCCGGAAGAGTTACACCCACCTGGGTGAAACTCACCACCTGACTGATGCGCAGTGGGCCCAGTACCAAAAGTATGTCGGGACGTACGCCCTGAAAAGTATTGACGGCATCGGTTGGATTGACCCAGAGAATCCGACTGAGGCCCAGATGGAGGCCGTGAAGAAACTGTATTCCAAGGCTGCTGGTGATATTAAGAAAGCTCTCAAGTGGCAGTGGATCAATGGGGACGACGGCTCCATCCCATCTCTCGACTAGCATCAAAGGGGCCGGTCATCAGATTCTTAGACCCTGACTTTGAACCCATGGACCCGGAGGATCGCGAAGAGCCGGGTGTATCCCGGCTCGTGATCGATCACTACGGCCAGGGTGTATACAATCTACGCTACACCTGCGGAAAGTCCGGGCATGATTACATCATCCGGTACACCGAATCCCAGGTGGGGCGTGTGGTAGCTGCCCTGGCAGGCTGGGTAGTTGACGATGAGGTGCCCTTAACTCCTGGCGACATGGGTAACATAGTCACCATGTTGATACAGTTGTGCCAGCTCGATCATCTTGGGGATGACGAAGGTGACCTGCCCGAGTACAATGACGGTCTATGCTGATCGCTCCAGTGTTTGAGCGCTCTGGGCATCAGCGAATCCCAACAGGGGGGCCACCCGTAGTGGCCCCCCCATTTACATTACAAGGAGGCGAGGATGAAAAGCAGGATAGAGCGGTGCCCAAAGTGTGGTCGCAAGGGAACTGTTGTTGACGAAAACGGCGGGCCGTGCGTAGTCTGTCAGGCCAACTCTGTGGTAAAGAATAAGACGCAACCAAGGAGGCTGAGCAGATGGCGAAGAAAGATGGAGAGCTTGGGTCTAGTGTGAGGGAGGAGTCGGTGCTTTCCGCCGTGAATGCGGCGGCAGACCACGGGAACACAAGCGAGCTAGACACCTTCTTTGTCCAGGGTGTACTGCTTGCCTACATGGAGCACTACTACGAGGAGCCGTTCGAGGTTCTTCTGGTGGAGGAGGAATTTGAAATTCCGATGTCGCGACTACGTCGCGAGGTACTGGGGCGAACGTGCGAGGACCCGGAGGATTGGGCCTGGGGCGGTAAGATCGATGGCGTCGTAAAGTTTGATGACTCGATCTTTGTTCTGGAGCACAAGACAACCTCGGCTTCCATCGAAGACCCCCATGGTATATACTGGTCATCGCTGGAGATGAGTGGACAGGTAGCTTCTTATATCGTGGCTCTGCAAGACCGAGGTTTTGAGGTTGCAGGTACGATATATGATGTAATAAAAAAGCCGGTCATCAAGCCGAAGAAGCTGACGAAGAAGGAGATCAAGATCCTGTTGGAGGAGGGCCTGTGGCAGGGGTTGGCGGTAGACGGCGAGATATTAGAGGAGGCTTCTGGTGACTGGCGGGAGACGCCAGCGCTATACGCAATGCGGGTTTACCGAACCATGATGGATAGCCCTCGTAAGTATTTTCAGAGGCAGGTGGTCCATAAGACCAGGAAACAAGTAGTGGAATTCCTGGACGAGGTAGACGCCGCAACGAAGTATGTGGACGATAACCGCACAATGCAGCGGCATGTGCGGCATCTGGGGGCCTGTTTCTCGTTCAACCGAGCTTGTCAATTCGTTGGCCTGTGCCAGCGGAAGGATAACCCGGAGAGTGGCAGGTGGATACACCGGACGAAGACCAACAACGAACTCACCGTGGGTGGGCACAACACGATGACGTATTCGAGAAAGGAGTGTTTGCAATTGTGCCCCAGGAAGCATCACTATCAATACGATCTTAAACTCGAAAGAAAGGGAAAACCAACCGATGGCAACCTCTACAAAGGACACCTCGTCCACAAGGGACTCGAGTGCCACTTCAAAAACATCCGTGCCAATCAGAGGGCTGCGGCACAAGGGGAGGATGGGGCTGGGTGACACGTTAACAAAAGCTCAGGCCAGCAAGGATAACATCTGGCTGGTCGGCCAGCCAGGAATCGGCAAGACATCTTTGTTGGCAGCTATGCCTGATGTATTTGTCATTGTTACCGGCAAGGAATCCGGGTTGAACAAGTTGATTGACAGGGGGCGTGTGAGCGAGGTGCCGCATACCCCGCCTGTTGAGTCCTGGGAAGACTTCTGGTCAGTGCTGACCGAGCTAGCCACGCTTGACCACAAGTTTGGCATGGTCGGAATCGACTCGATCACCGACATTGCTGAGCTGGCTAAGGATTACATTGTTCGCACCGAGTATGATGGGTGCTTGACTAAGTACGGCAGCAGTTGGGGCGTTGGAACCTCCAAGTACAAGGCCCTGCTTGGCAAGATGATCGAGAAGTTCTTCGCGTTGAACCACAGGGAGCCTTCGGTTGGCGTGGTCATGACCAGCGGTGCAGAGGCACAGCGTCGCAATGACCCGCAGGCGGGAGAATATAATCAGTGGTCACCGCAAATTGAGAAGAACGCTTTTGAGCTGTTGAGTAAAGCCGTTGACATGATCCTGTTTCTCCGGCATGATGCTCAGGTTGATCGAGAGGGCCGCGCGGTGGCCGGAACAACCCGCGTTCTTTACACCGAAGGAGACAACACTTTCATTGCCAAAAACAGGCACGGCCTGCCTCGCTACATATCGCTGGGCATGAGTGCTGATGAAGCGTGCGGGAATCTTGGCAGGGCAATCGTAGCCGCCAAGAAGTAATTCTAGTGGCAGCTCTGCTGTCGCATCACCATCGAAGGAGGTTACCATGTTGAGTTATGATCCTGGTGTTTACTTGTGCGAGATTATGGAGCATGAGTTTGGTGAAATCAAAGGCGGCAGGCCCAAGCTAAGCTTGCATATTTTGCCGAAACGTCTGGAGTCAGATCCCCAGGCTCCGCTGCCTATGCCGAGTGAGGAGACCATGCCTCGCGTCGATGTTATCCTCTGGTCAGAGAAGCCAGAAGATGTCCAGCGGTTTGCCGACGATCTCTTTAACCTGGGATTTCGGGGCGACGACATCGCTCAAATCTGCCAGGGGCATACCATGTTTAGCACGAGCCTGATTGGGAATGAGATACGTTGTCGCCGCAAGACGGCGACGTACACCGCACCGACTGGCAAGGTGTACGAGCGGTGGTCCCTGGAGGGCGACAGCAGCAGGGCCAGGGGTGGTGTTGAGGTCGACGAGATTGCAGCGGTGGAGAAGCTGCGTTCGGCCTTGCAAAGTGTCTGGTCGGAGAAAATGAAAAGCAGTGGGGTCCCAGTGGCGGCAGCCACTGGCGAGAAGTCTCCATTCTGATTTGGTGATGTGTGCGGGGGGCGGGGTCCTCCAGACTTCCCACCTCCACCCGCCTCCCGCCACTTTTCAAGGAGGGTACTATGGGCAATCTAGAGGATGCCGGTCTGTTTTTGCGTTATTTCCGGGGCCGAGCTGGGCTTCACGCCAGCCGAGATGAGGCTGGCAGGTACTTCCCGGTGGATGGGGAGCCCGACATCGAGGCCCACCTGGGCGGGGAGGCCGCTGTCGGCTTCTACCTAATGTCCCCTGACAGCTCCGTATTCGTCTCCTGTGCGGACATTGACGATCACGACCACAGCAACCCGGAATGGGTATCGCAGGCTGACGCTGTCTGTCAGGCCCTCAGAGACCTGGGTGCTCCGTATGCCAGGGAGACTTCCCAGTCCGGGAGTGGAAGCCACATCTGGCTGTTCTTTGAGGATGCTATCCCAGCTTACCTAGTCCGCGCATTCTGGCGGGTCGTAACTATGCAGAGCCGGGTGGCTCTGCCGGAGGTATACCCCAGGCAAGATAGGCTGACTGGGAAGGGTCTGGGTAATCTGGTGCTGTATCCCCTGTGGCACAGGTCTCAGTTCACTGACGACCGACTGGAAGTGATATCTACGGAGGAGGCCCTCGACGGTAAGATGATCGCCAGTGCAGAGGGATTCCTGAAATCAACAATACATTCTGTCATGGGTGCCGTGCCGTCCGAACCAAGATTAGTGACCAAGCCAGACCAGTTGCCTGAGCGGGTGGAGAAGCTGATGGTCCCTGGTTCTCTTCTGGAGGCGAGGTGGAATGGTGATATGTCAGGGCTTGCAGATCGATCACGATCTGCCATCTGCTTTGCCATCGCCTCCATTTGTGTGCAGGCCAGGGTCCCGACACCGGAGATCGAGCAGACCGTGCGAGCCTGGGCAGTACTAAACGGATACACGAGCAGGGCCACGCCAGACTGGATCGAGCGGACGGTGCGACGTTCCTATGATGAGGTTGTGGAGCGGGGTGAGGCCAAGTCCGAGGGAGTGCAGACCCTATTCAGCAGTGCCAGGGCGGCATTACACGACCAGATCCATGGAGACCGGGTGCTGTTTCGCACTGGCATAAAGGGCCTCGATGAGTCAATCGATGGCTGTCAGCAGGGCGAGTTTGTTGTGATTGGGGGAAGGCCGAGCCAGTGCAAGACCGCACTGGCGTTACACGTTATTGACACGGTGGCGAAGGACTACCCTACCTTGTTTATTAGCGAGGAAATGAGCAAGCGAGAGCTGGGCAAGCGAGCGATCATGTCTATCTCAAAGTCCAGGGAGGAAGATTGGGATATCACCGAGACAGAGAAGAAGCTCACAGATCACTACGCTGAGCGGAAGAATATCTATGCGGTCGAGAACGCATCAACGATTGAGCGGTGCGAAGAACTGATCGACCAGTACGTCAGCTCCTACGATGTGAAGTTTGTGGTGATCGACTACCTCCAGTTATTGAGCCGCCGAAAGGCGACAGGCAGGTATGAGGATCTCACCGACATCAGCCGGAGACTGAAACAAATAGCTGGCAGGCTCGGGATTGGAGTGGTGGCTTTGTGCCAGCTCAACCGAGCCATCGAGAGCAGGGAGAGTCGGATACCACAGTTGGCGGACATTAAGGAGAGTGGGCAAATTGAGCAGGATGCGGACTTGGTGCTGATCTTGCAGTGGCCAGACCGATCAAAGGCGGATTTTCGTATTTGGTGCTTGAAGCGAAGGAATGGTCCGATCAGGCACCAGCTGGTACAGACCACGTTCAACCCAAACAGCCAGAGGTTCGATGATGGGTAGGTCAGAGAGAACTAAGGGGCACAAGTTCGAGCGGGAGGTTGCCAGGGGCTTCGTTGAGGCGGGGTACCTCCGGGCTTGCCGCCAGCTTGAGTACCAGGAGAACACAGCGTTTGGGGTAGATCTGGACGGAACAGGGGTGTATCTGGTACAATGCAAGAACAGAAAGCAGTATGTTTCTGTCGCCACGAGCCGGGAAATCCGCGTAGAAGCTTACAGGAAATGGAAAGGGATCGATGAAGCGGTCCCGCTCTTAGTAACCAAAGCAGAACGACAGCCAGTGATGGCTGTCCTGCACTGGAACCACCTCCTGAAGCTGCTCAAACTGGAAAGGCAGGTGGAGAATGGCAAAAACCCCCAGGTCGATTGGCTGTCGGACGAAACCCCTAGCCGAGAAGAGATCTCCGAAAGAGCCGAGGAAATCAGAAAAGAACGGAGCCCCGAGGGGTGGGAGTGGAGACCAACCGAAGATGAATGACTTCGGGCATGATCCCGCTAACTACAAGAGCCAGGGCTGGAAAGACACCTCGGTCCATCAGGCTACGATCAACGGCGAGCCCTCCCTGGTAGTACACTGTGAAATGCCCGAAGGCACCGATGGAGACGCCAGCTCTGAGGGCGTGGCCAACATCATACGGATCTCGGAAAACCTTAGGGGTAGGGAGTATCTTGAGACTCGCCTTCACGAGCACCTGCACTGCGCTGCGCCGCTGGCGAGCGAGGACTGGGTAACACAGACTGCCCACGAGCTTTCAGCCATAATCTTTGAGACGGATTGTAGACGAAGGTCCGGCTTGACCTAGTCGCTGTCCCGTCACCCATCTTGGTGCTACGTGGCTACCGTCCTGATCATTGGCGATACACATTGCCCCGGTATGCACAGGCGATACCCAGCCTTCCTAAAGAAGGTTGCCGAGGAGTGGGGCTGTAACAAGGTGGTTCACATTGGTGACCTCGTTGATTGGCACTCCCTCTCATTCCACCAGCGGTCAACAGGCGCACCGTCTGCCATGGATGAATACAAAAAGGCCAAGCGTCAGGTGTCTAGGATCTACAATCTATTTCCGAGGGCCGACTGGCTGCTGGGGAACCATGACTCACTAACGATGCGGCAGGCGCAGACGGTGGGCATCCCGGTCGAGCTGATGCTCGACCAGAAGGTTATCTGGGAGGTGCCAAGGTGGACGGTTCACCCGAGGTACGCCTCGATTGAGATCGATGGCGTGCTCTACACTCACGGCGAGGTAGGTAAGGGGGGGCAGTTCGCATCGGTGAAGCAAAGCCGAGATAACTTTCAATCGACGGTATGCGGTCACTTCCACGCCGAATCTGGGGTATGGTGGTCAGCCAACACCTCCAACCTTGTGTTCGCGATGTCGGTTGGGACTGGAATAGATCATAGCAAGGTGATCTTTGAGTACGGCCAGAAGTTTAGCCGCAAGCCGATTGTATCGGCGGGCGTTGTGGTCGGCGGCAAAGAGGCGTACATAATACCTATGCCAATCAGGAAGCCGAGATGAGCGAGAAACACGGGAAGCAAGGACGGTCGCCGGAGGGTCGCAACATGGACCCTATCCAGACGCAGCGTCTCCAGGCCCTCAGGCCCTGGGGCAGGAGGTGGGAGGTGCTGATGTCGAACCTGGACATTGACCGGGCCAACAACCTGACGGCTGAGTGCGCTGAGTTCCTGTGCGGTGGGCTTGCCGACCTAATGGCGGTGCCTATCGAGGACGTTGGATTGCCACCTGGGGTGGCCACTCAGCTGCGAGAGCTGTACGAGATAGAGACGGTGAGAGACTGGTGTTCGACTACCCTTGAGGACCTTGAGGAGCTGAGAGATCTACGGTGGATCTGTCAGGTGTACGAGATTGTGCTGTTATTCATTGCGGAAAGACTGGACAGCGCCTCCAAGGGGTCGATTGACCCGGTCTGAAAGAATGGTGTAATAGGTTACCTGCAAACTTAGGAGAGACACATGAACCACTACGAAGAAATCAAGCGAGAGGTGGACGCTGCGCCAGTCGAGGCCTCGGCCTTTCCGGTGCCAGCGTCACTGATTTTGGTTGCAATCAAGTACGCTCTGAAGCGAGCCTGGAGCAGCGAGGATCGGGACCAAATCAAGGAGGCGGTGCTCAAGGTGTACGACGATGTCGTCGTACCAGCCGATCTACCCATCGTTGATGGGGCCCTTGAAACAGCCATTGAGAAGGTGGTGCGTACCATCCTCAGCTCTCTCCTCGACGCCGCACTGGGATAAACCATGAACTCTATGCTGCTAATCATAGCTGGTGTTGTTGGACTGCTGATCTGTGGTCTCGTCAGGTTAATGCCCTACGCGAAGGGATTGCTCAAGGTGAGTCCATCTGGTGAACTGCACAAGGTGGTCGATGCCTACTCTGTGCTGCACGATTGCCTCGCCTCTTGTGGTGAGGCGGAGCAGGCGGCGCACCTCCGAACGAAGATCCTTCCTGCTGCTGTAAAGATGGGTGAAGAGTGAGGACCGCCGTCTACGCTTGTGTAGCCTTGTTGGGCCTCGGGATCGTTGGCCAGTGGGGACTGCTGGACTTTGTTCCAGGCTCTCGCCCGCTGGGTCATCTGGTTACACGCCAGCAGGCGAAGGACCTGGGAGAGTTCTATGCCGCCTTGGCCAAGGTGGTGGGCAGCACCAGCGACATTGCAACAACCAGCGACTTCCGGAATACCCAGATCCTCGCCGCAAAGATCATGCAGGCAAACACGCCAGGGCATCTCGTGGGCCTGGAGAAAATCAACGGTCCTATCAACGAGCGTCTGGTCGCAGCCATCGGGGTTGATGGTGAGGTACCGGACGGTCCACTGACCGCAGAGATGCGGGCCAAACTACAAAAGGTCCTCGACAAAATAAGCGAGGACTTCTAATGAACTGGGATGACAGCTACCTGTTTAAGCCAGACGATATCCAGGCGGCTTATGCCGCCGGTGCAGAGGGGGTGATCTATAACGCAGCTGAGCAGGAAGAGTTCGAGGGCCACGTTAAGGACAGCGGCAACAACCCTGTTGGTGCCGAGGTCGCGCACGAGTACCATTTTGCCGATGAGTTTAAGGGGCAGCTGGTCATCCCGTTTGTGCATGTTGTGAAGCGGTACCCGAATATGTGGCCTGGGCCTGCTCAGCTTCGTGGCGATTGTGTATCGCATTCTTGTAGGTCAGCACTGGCTGGGACGGTGACGATGGAATCACATCTTGGAATACCCGACTCCGAATCAGGTAAGATCGAGGAAGCCCCCGATGTCTCGCCAGAGGCCGAGGCGCAGGGCGTCTTCGCCACCGAGTCACATTATTGGCACAGGGGTAAGGATTCGGATGGCTGGCACATAGGTGCGGCAGCTAAGGTAGTGCTGTCAAAGTCTGGTGCTGTCATCAGAAAGAATTACCCGGACATTGGTGTTGACCTCACACGGTATGACCCCAAGATGGCGGGTAGGTGGGGAAAGACCCCACCACCACCCGAGGTGGTGGACGCAACTAACAACCACCTGTTTCGTACAGCAACCACACTAAAATCAGATGAGGAATGGCGTGATTTCCTTGGCAAGGGATTCTTCATCGGCCACGATGGGTCGGAAGGATTCGATACGAAGAGGCTTGACGCTAACGGCGTGGCGAGACGAAAATCATCGTGGAGCCACTCGATGGCCGGGATCGGATATGACGACCGGCCAGAAACTCACCGGACTTACGGATGTGCAGCCGTCTTGATTTTAAACAGTTGGGGAAGCAATTCAGTGGTCGGGCCTCGCAGAATACGAGGTACCGACATCGATATTCCGAAGGGATCGTTTTGGGCGTTGACCAAAGACTTTAACCGGAGGGCTGTAGCCTTCTCGGGCGCGAACGGCTGGGCGCGTAAGTCCCTGCCAGACCTTAACCCCGGATTTTCATGATGAAAGAACTAGCATGTATCTCTGTGATTCTGTTTGGCCTTGCCGCTGGTAAGGGGCAGACAACCCCATCCTATGTGCCCACTGTAGCTACCGCAGCGGCGGCTGTTGCCGCTACCCCTGTAGTCGATATACAATTAGATCTAGGGAAACCACTGGCCTCCTGCCTGGACGGCAAGTGCGGCATCCGCCGCACTCAGGCCACAATCAAGGCGGGAGCCACTACCACCAAGGTTCGGACTCGGACGACAAGTCGTCGCCGGTTGTTTCGTACCCGCATACTTCGGAGGCGATAGATGGCAGGGATACTCGATCTTTTAGATGACGGGTCATCACTCTCCTGTGGTGGATGGTGGGACGCTTACGATGCTACATTCATTTCCGGCAGTGGCACGGTGACCATCCGGTCAGGCACTACTGATCGCGTTGATGCGATCACAGATAAATCCGGCGATGGCTGGACCTTGTCGAACGGAGAAAGCAGCGACGCTGATCACCCTCAGCTCATCGATGGGGCCTTGCGATTCGACGAAAACGGAGACCACCACCTGAAGAATGCCTCATTCTCGCAGGACTGGGATTCGGTCACGATGTTCGCGTCACTTACCTTCAACGATGATCCGCACCATACGGTTTTAGTGGGGCAGGGGGCATCTGGAACTGCTGCGGATTTCATGATAATGCTGCGGCAAGACACTGACCCCGCGACCACGATGGATTGGCAATACAAGGTCGGCAACGGCAGCGCAATCACAACTAACTCTAACATTGTGGGAGCATTCACCGCTGGGATAAAGCGAGTGGTGACATTCATCGTACACCCAACCGCGACGGACACCGTCCGTCTGCGGATATCTTCCCACACTTCTGCGGACGATGTCGCCGTCACTAATCTGTATGACGCGACGATTGCAGATACCTCGTCCTCCGGTGGGATGCTCGGCTCCGCAACCGTGGGCAACGGGCTATGGGTCAACGCACATTCGTCGAGTTCTGCAACGCACGCTTACACGGCTGGGATTGATCTTCATGAGCTGGCATTGTTCGATGGGGCGTGCTCAGCAACCGAGATTTCCCGCATCGAAAACTACATGCTCAGTCATGGCCCACCACAATCGCCTACACAAACACAGCCCGGCATCGGGCTCAGCATAAACTCACGGAGATAACATGTCCGATTATTCAGTACCTTACGAATACAAAACGTCAGCCGACTCGGGAGCCACCTGGACCTCAGTTGGCAAGTCGGTAACGACTAACTCTGACTTAGGGCCCGGTCGAGTCGGTCATCTGATCGACCTGTCGGATGAGCTACATTTCTCCCCACCTCTTCGCCGCATCACCAACATGCACACAGCCAGCGGTGCCATCTCGATTGTCGAGGCAGTGACAGGCGATACGATTGTGTTACCGAATGTGCCAGCGGGTGGATCGGTCGACCATGACATCCTCAAGATCAACGAGACAGCCACGACCGCAGCCCTCGACCTCAAGATCTTTGCCCAGCAGTAACTCGGAGGACCCCATGCGACTTGCAAAACTTTTGCTTCTGTTTGTGATTGTGACTGGTGGCGTCAGCCTGACGGCTGACAATTCCCAGGCGTTCAATGGCTGGCATCCCGGCCCACCGTATTACC
>Ga0114898_1000307_pt1 | contig 40974 bp, 34 predicted proteins | sample Malvired_Geostar_FD_83496 | JGI IMG/M metagenome (GOLD analysis project Ga0114898, IMG submission 83496) | Marine viral communities from the Global Malaspina Expedition - Malaspina viral metaG DeepMed_Geostar | ecosystem: Environmental > Aquatic > Marine > Oceanic | place: Mediterranean Sea...
CCGCCGCGTGGTGGCATTGGACCAGGCCTGGGGAGGGCACCGTTTCCATCTGCAGCGCTACCGTCAGCAGCGTCACGGCCACGATTTGATTCACGCCTAGCGGTGGTGCCACAACCGCCCGGTGTGCATCAATCAGGGCCACGAAGCCGCCGTGGGAGCGGCCTTGGCCGCGAATGGCTTGCCCCGCTGTTGGCAATTCGCTGGCAAGCCAGCTTCCCACGGCCGCTTCGTCGTCTTATCCGTGGCGAGACGGCTTGCGACTTCATCGCCGATCCTTGCCCATTCCTATGCCAAGCGCCGGCCGTGCCTGGCTTTTCTTTGACTTTTGCCGCCAACTGCCCCATCTCTTTGCCCATCGTTTGTTCGTTCGGGAGTTGATATGACGGCCTATTCCGTTCTGGATCTCTGTCCCATCCTGCGTGGCGGGGATCCCACCCAATCGTTTCGCCATTCCCTGGATCTGGCCCGCCACGCCGAGCAGTGGGGCTACACCCGCTATTGGGTGGCGGAGCATCACAACATGCCCGGTGTGGCCAGCTCCGCCACCGCCGTGGTGATCGCCCACATCGCCGCTGGCACTCAACGCATCCGGGTCGGTTCCGGCGGTATCATGTTGCCCAACCACGCGCCGCTGGTGGTGGCGGAGCAGTTCGGCACCCTCGCGTCCCTGCACCCCGGCCGCATCGACCTGGGACTGGGGCGGGCACCGGGCACCGACATGGAAACCGCCCGCGCCTTGCGTCGCGACCTGCAATCCAGCGCCATGGAATTCCCCCAGGACGTGCAGGAACTGATGGCCTATCTGGATGACCCGGACCCGGAACAGCGGGTCAAGGCGATCCCGGGCGTGGGCACCAAGGTACCGGTGTGGCTGCTGGGTTCCAGTTTGTTCAGCGCGCAATTGGCGGCCCGGCTCGGCCTGCCATTCGCGTTCGCTTCCCACTTCGCGCCGGAAGCGCTGCACGATGCTCTGGCGATCTACCGCGACCGCTTCGAGCCGTCATGCTACCTGGACAAGCCCTACGCCGCGGCGGGTATCGGCGTCTACGGCGCGGACGACAACCGTGAAGCTCAGCGGCTGTTTACCTCGGTGCAGCAGCAGTTCACCAACCTGCGCCGCGGCCGCGCGGGGCCGCTGCCGCCGCCGCTGGAAAACATGGATGAATTCTGGTCGCCGCTGGAACGGGCCGGCGTGGAGCAGGCGCTGCGTTGTTCCATGGTCGGCGATAAAACCACGGTCACCGAAGGGCTGCGGGAGTTTCTCGACAAAACCCAAGTGGATGAAGTCATTATTACCTCAGGCATATTCGACCACGACGCCCGTTTGCGTTCATACAAAATGGCGTCGGAGATATTAAGCGAATTGCCATGATGGCGGATTGATATCGCCGATTTGAGCGGTGGCCGGCTTGGATGGCCTGTTACAAAAAATCGTCGGGGACGATTTTTGACGTTACTTTAGTAATGGCCCGCAGGGAATCGTCATGGACGGCGGTTACAAAAAAGGGGACAGAAACCCTGGACAAAATCAATCGGTCGTTTCAAAGTGAATGACTGCACCGGCGGGTTAAAATCCGCCGGCCTCGGAAAAAAATAACAGCGAAAAAGGGGACGACCATGCCACGGAGCGGGCGGTTGATTCTTCCAGGGTATCCACATCACGTCATGCAGCAGGGATTCCGTGGTCAAACGGTATTCCACACCGATGGGGATTTCCGCAAATACCTGCGCGACATGCGCGAACTAAGAGAGGAACTGGGCGTGCGTATCTACGCCTGGTGTCTGCTCAGCAATCAGGTGCATCTGTTGCTGGACCCGGGCTCCGATCCCGAGGCTCTGCCGGAATTCATGAAGGCACTCTCTCTGCGCACCACGCGCCACCGTAACCGGCGGAATCAGCAGAACGGCAGCCTGTGGGAAGGGCGTTACCGTTCCTCCCCGGTACAAACCGGCTATTGGTTTCTCGCCGCCCTGCGTGGCATTGAGCTGCAAGCCGTGGTGCACGGTGAAGCGGCCCACGTGGGCAGCTACCGCTGGTCCAGCTACCGCGAACGAATGGGCAGAGCGGAACCCTATTGCCTCGACCTCCATGCTGATTACCTGGCGCTTGGCCGCACCGATGAAGAACGGCAGGAGAGTTACCGCCTGCTGATACGGCAAGGGCAGAGTGAGCAGGAGTGGCGCCATATTGAGCTGGCGCTGCGTCGCAGCCAGCCCATTGGTGATGATATGTTCACCCAGTCCGCCGCCATCAAGGCGTCCAGGACGGTTACATCACGTAACCGAACCCGCCCCCGAAGCCGGAAATCCTGAGCCTTTCAGCGCTTCCCCCGCTCGATGAGCGGGGGCTCTGCCTCTCCCTTCCCTTGTTCGTAAACTTCTGACGCCCTACGCGCCCTTTCCTTGGTCCGCGTTTCGGAACCTTGTTTCAGATTCCCATAAAAAACAGCAAGTTAAATAAATTAGAGTGTTTCGGGAATGAGTAAACCTTTACAGCATAAATGTATCTTTTTTGCCCGGACCTTGGGCCTTTTGAGCCTTCCAGGGAAGCAAAAGGGGGACAGGTAACTGAGGCTAAGTGATTGATTTAAGAGCGCCTTTAAAATGTAACTGAACGATAAATGGCGAATTTCGAAAGATCAACTTAAGACACAACTGTGCACCGTTGTAATCTCATAGTCAGTCGGTACGGGGGGCAACACAGCGACCGGTACCGGCTACGGCAAGCCAAGGAAGCAGTAACGACTTGCCACCAACCCAAAATATGGAATTAAGAGGAATTGATCATGAAGAATATGAAGAAAGCTTTGATCATGGCGATCGGCGGTGCGGCTCTGATGGGGGCTGCCAGTGCTCAGGCGGCTGTAAATGGTTACCAGGGCGGTGTTGTGGTGAGCTCCGCAAGCGCGACCTTCGCGGGCACCACGGTTCTGACCCGTACTGGTCTGCCCAGCCTGACCTGTACTCTGTCGCTTGACGGCACGATTACCCGCACTGCTACTGGCGCGGATATCGAAGTGACTGGTGGTAGCGTCTCCGGTTTCCTGTGTGGCGTGGTTACTCTGCAGAACTTCCCGTGGACTGCTTCAGTCCCTGAATCCGCGGCTCCCACCGCAGCGGCCTCCAACGTACCGGTTCCGGTGACCTTTAATGGTGTCAGTGTGAACCTGTGTGGTGGGCCGTTCACTGTGGATACAACGTTTACCAATGGCCCGACCGCGGGTGCTGTTCCGAACGTGGAGCCTTCTTCTTTCACTTTTGCCGGCGCAGCGTTGGGCTCCAACTGCTCTGTAAGCGGTACACTGACCGTCACCGATATGGCCGACGATATCGATGTCTACGATGATGGCCTGTAAGAAAATAAACTGAAACATGTTTAAAAAAAGCCCGCGTAATGCGGGCTTTTTTTGGGGAGTTAAAAATGAAAAGGAAGATTGCATTAATGACCGGTTTGGCCTGCTTGGGGTCCACTTCCTGGGCCGGTTTGTATCAAGGAGGTGTTGGCGTCCCAGAGGCTTATGCAACTTTTACAGGTGAATCAATTTTCCATAGAGACGGCCTTCCAGATTATCGCTGCGACACGATTATCGACGTTAATTTAGAAGAAATTGCCAGCGGTGTTGTTGTTGAAGTAAGTGGGTTTAGATTTGAAAATTCTTTTTGCCCTTTTTTTAAAGGAATAAACTTGCCTTGGAACGGTTTCATTCCTGATACAACACTACCAAATGATCCATCTGTAAGTATTCCTATAAGCCTTTCCGGGGTCGGGCTCAATGTGTGTGGCTCGCCATTTACTGTTGATGTGAGCTTCAATAATGGGGGAGGTTTGAGTTCTGGTGTTAACTCTGTTCCATCTGTTCTGGATATGGAAGCAGGAGAGCTTGGATCAAATTGCACTTTGAGCTTTACGTTGGAGACTGACTTGGGAGAAGATGTGGATATTCGGTAGTATTATCTTAATTTTTTGAAAAGGGAGCGAAAGCTCCCTTTTTTATTGGGGTGTGCTTGTGAGGGAGATTGCTTAGAAGTATTCCTCGACTAGTGATTGAAAGGTGTCTTGAGTGAGCCGGGGCAGCGCGTCTTTCATGAGCTTAAAGTAACGCCCCGCTAAATTGCAAGGGCGTTACTGGCAATCAAAGGTGTCTATAAGAAAACTCTTTAAATGGATTACTTTATCGGCTCGGACACATATTGAATGTTTGTTCCGGACTCAGGTATCCGGACCGGGATGATGCCAGCCAGGAGGCCTTGGTTGGTCCATATCTTAATATCAAAATCGATGTTGTCCGTGTTGCGCTGGGTTATGACCATTCTTCCATCATTCATAAATTCCACGGGGCCTGACAAGGAGATGGTTACAGGAACACTGATGGACGAATGTGAATTGTCGGTCACGGTCATGGGAATATGAGAGGTGAGGTCTATGCCATCAATGTACATATCAACGGTTGCATCAAGAACCGGCATGCCGTTCTCCTCACGGATCCAACCGGCAATAGGCGTGACTCGTTGATCGCCATTCTCAGAACTGTACCGCATCCGCATTACCTGAGCGCCGGATGAAGATTCCATCAGATAGAAGAAGAACCCTGCTTGGGTATATAGGGGTACGGCGGAGGACATCAGTTGGCCAGGCCAAATAATGACTTTCAGTCCTTTCCCTTCCTCATACTCATTGGTTACTTCCGTGACCAAAGAGCCATTCAGGTATGTGAACTTCTGTGACGGACACTCGGCAGCTTGTGTTAGCGCGGTGCCCCCAATGGGGGGCGGCGTTGGCGTTCCAGATAGTTGCACTTGTACTGCCTGTGCTCCTGTGAATCCACACCCGAAGTTCGCGCCGTTAAGACCCAGAAACTCCGTGTCAGGCATAACGTCTCTTACCGTGTATCCTGGTAGCGGCTGTCTGGACAGCAGCTTGGCGCTATTGGGTGGTGGTGCGATTCCACCGGGATCCAAATCGGTATTGGGAAGTGCGAGTGGAGGTTGATGGTCCGCACCTTGCTCCTGACGATCGGAGAACACCATTGCTGAGTAAGGGTTAGCGACAGCGGGATAAACAAGAATATTACCCATATCATCCATCAACATTTCTTGTGTTATGTCAAAGTTATGGTCATGTATGAAATTGGCATTGGCATCAAAGGACGGACCATTTTTCAGCGTCATCAAAACATTGTTGCTGGGTGGTTCGGCTCTAAAGAATTGAGCCATGTCGGGGCCGCCGCTTTCATAGTTAATCGGTGTGGTTTTAAAGAAATATTGTTTGTCGTTATTAACGCCATTTGCATAAGCGGAAATATTAAGATCAGCAAATATGGCGGTTTGCAACGGCAATCCGTCTAAATCGCAAATGGCCCCGCTTCCGCTGCAATCTGCCGTACTTGAATGGCGGTCTCCATTTGAACGAAGTACATACCGGTAAAGTTCACCCTCAACCCAGTTTTGTTCCGGCCAGAAAGTTATGGATTTCCCCGATTTTTCCAGTCTTCCCTGTACTGCTTCCCAGTCATCTGCTACTCCACCTGAAGCGCTGTGCTCGACAAGAAAGCTGCCTCCCAGAGATACGCTATGAGGATCGATCGCTTTAGAGAACTGCGCGATGATCGGTCTGTTCGCGGGAAGTGAAGAAAGTGGTAAAAGATCGTCCGCTGGTTTGATATCATCAGCGCCCCCTTGGTCCCAGCCAGGAAATGAATTGAGGCAACGGCCAACGATATTGTTCTCCAGGTCGGCTGTCGTGTGATCCAGCGCACAAGGAAAACCAGGGTAAACGGAGAGAACGAGAGGTGCGTGTTTGGGAACCTCCCTGGTGTCGTTTATGGGAGTACCATTACCGTCAACAAGTTTAAAACCGGTTTCAACGATGTAAGGTAAAGAAAAGGTCTCATCAATCGTTGCTTGGATGGGATTGCCTGCCCGATCGCTCACTCCACTATCTACCTGTAATTGATAGATATTTTCCTCGGTTTCGTAGTCATACTTCAAAGGTTCTTGAGGAGTAATGACCAGCGCCGCCCCATCAGCATGGACGTCGGTGGGGACTTCCATCCCGTTCTCGTACAGGCGGACTTGGTCTCGCAAACTTTCATTCAACAAAGGTTCGCTAAAGTTGAGAACGATGGGATCTCCAGGGATATACAGATCCGCCTTGCTACGAGTGATGCCATCGTGGTCGGTGTAGTCACCAAGAGTCCAGCTCTGCAGAACCGGCGGCTGGTTATCTTCCATCTCCGCCACCGCATCCACCGGCGGATTCTGCTGGTCCTTATACGATTGCAGCTGGAAGCTGAGCAGGCCGTAGCCGTATTCCTGGCCGAGCACGTTCGGTTCCACCACGCTGACGGCGTCGATGTTGAGTACGCCTTCGGTGGTGTCCACGGCGGCGGTGCCGATCAGTTCGATGTGCAGAATGTCCTGGGTGAAGGCGCCGTTGGTGCGCGGGTCCTCGGTGGCGATGGCCACGTCCATGAACAGGTGCACGATGCGCAGGGCGTCGCTGCGGTTGCTGTTATAGGGGTTGGGCACCAGGTAGCCGGTGGCGTCGCTGAGCATGCGCATTTCCACCTGGCCGGAGGAGAAGCCCGCCGGTACGTGGCCGCCGATCAGTACGTCGATGCTGCTGCCGTCGAGCACGGTGTTACGCGGCAGACGGATCGGGGTGACATCCGGGTACTGGGTGACGTCCGCCAGTTCCGCCATGACCGCGTTGTTGCTGGCCTGGGTGATGTTGGCGTCTTCGCCCAGCAGTACGCCGTTCACCGGCACCTCGTTAATCGGCTTGCCGGTCAGCGGTGACAGGTTGGTGCGGTTGGCGGAATCGGTGATGCGTTGCACCAGCACCGCCGGCTCACCACGCGGTGAGGAGTCCTTCGGCGTAAAGGCGATTTCGTCGCCGCCGAAGGTCTCGCCATAGACGCTGGTGATGCCGTCGCCCAGGCGCAGGGTGTAGGTTTCTCCCGGCGTCAGGTAGGAGAAATACTTGTCTTCGGGATCGTCGGATTGCGGGTTCGGGTCCACGGTCATGTAGCGGTCGTTGACCACCAGCACCGCGTCCACCAGATTGCCCTGGCTGTCGTACAGGCCCACGTTGTCCGCCGGCGCGGTGCTGCTGGCCGGTGCGTTGCCGTAGTGCACGGTGGCCGGGTCGATGGGCTGGCTGAACTGGAAGCGGAAGGTGGAGAAGTCCATCACCGGTTCGCTGCTACCGCCGTCGGGGATGCGCCGCTCGATGACGAAGTCGTCGCTGCTGACCACCAGGGAACGCGGGCCCTCATGCAGCGGCCGGGTGGTGAAGCCCAGCACCTGATTGGCGGCGGTGCCTTTTTCCAGTTTCAGGTTCTTGATCACCACGGTGTAGTCGGTGAGCGGTTTGAGTTTGTCGTCCGGGGTCAGTACCAGGCCGCGGGGTTCGCCGTCCACGGTGGAGAACGTCGCGGCCAGGGTTGGGCCACTGGCGTCGCCTTCGTGCAGGGTTATCGCCGCCTCGGCGGCGTCCACGGTGACGGCGCTGGAGAAACGCAGTACCACCGGGGCCGGCGTCGGCACTTCGGTCTGGCCGTTGTCGGGGTAGGCGTAGAGCAGGCTCTGGCGTTTGCTTTCACCGGCGTCGGGGCCCGGCATGTCGCTGCCGCCACCACCGCCACAGGCGCTGAGAATCAATGCGGAGGAGATCAGCAGGGCCCCCCGCTTCAGGGTCAACGTAATCATGACTACTCCTTAGAACTGCATGCTGATGGAGGCGGCGAAGACGTTGACGTCGCCGTCGGTCTTGACCAGGTCGTCGTTACCGGTCTGATCGGAGTACAGGTGGAAGCTGCGCTCGCCGATATCGTGATACTGGTAGGCCAGATCGAAGCGCACCGGGTGCTTGAAGCCGTAGACACGATTGGCGGTGGCGTGGAAGCCGATGCCATAGATGGTGCGGCGCGCATCCAGGTAGTTGATCTCCTTATTGACGCCGGTTTCCAGCGGCGACTCCTGATAGGCGATACCGCCGGAGAAGCCGATACCGGGCTCAAACTCGTATTCGACGCCGACACGGGGGATAAAGGTGTCCCGGAACTGAAGGTCGCCGACATCCTTGATGTCATCGTGGCCCGAGGTCAGTTTCTCCTCCAGCTTGGACCACTCCTGGAACTCCAGGGCCACGCCGGTGCGCCATTTGCCTTTTTTCACCTGGGTGCCGAACACATAGGTGTTGGGCTGGTAGGAGTCGATGGTGCTCAGATTGATGAACAGGCCGGGTTCCGGAATGGTTTCCGGGATGACCATGTTGGCGTCAACGCTGACACGGGCATAGGAGTAGCCACGGAAGGCAAAGGCGGTTTCCACGCCGTTGTACCAGCACTCGGCGTCGGGGCAGAAAGTCTCCTTCCAGTCCAGGCTCATGCTGAGGATGGGCCGCAGTACCGGCTTGGCGGTGACGTCCAGTTGTTCGTACTGGGTGTCGCCAGCCAGGTTGCTCCAGGCATAGAGCTTGGCGTCGGAGTGCAGGGTGATGCGGGTGCCGAAGCCGATGGCGAGGCCGCGCCAGATGTTGGTGCCGACGCCCAGGGACAGAAACAGCGGCTCGCGGCCGTGGCTGAAGTATTGCCCATAGGGGGCGGTGCTGGAGTTGAACGCCATCAATTCCTGGGAGTACTTTTCGGAGCCGATCAGCAGACCAAGCACGATGGGTTGGCCCAGTTCGGTGATGTCGGACAGATCGGTGCGCAGGCCGAGCAGGATCTGCTGGGCGGGATCGTCCTGGACCTTGTAGGTACCGTGGTTCTGGCTGTCCGCCTTGAGATTGGGGTCGGCGTGGAGCAGGCCGGCGGTCATTTCACCGCGGGTGTCGCGGGCCAGATAAGCGGGATTGTAGAAGGCGGTGGAGACCTGGGTGTTGAACATGGAGAGGGCCTGGACGGTGGCGACATCGCTGGGCATGACGCCGTAGGTGGTGGCCAGGTTACCCATGTTCGCGGAAGCTATCGCGGGGGCAAGCAACAGTGCGCCGGCGCGAAGTCCGTTTCTCAGGCGGGAGCGTGATGACATTGGTGACAATCCTCCAATTTCTTATGTGATCTTCTTGGCGTTTTTTTTATGTAGTGCCGCCCTCGGATTCGGGAGAGTAAAGGGGTGGAGCGGCGTACAAGGGGTAGGGTAGGACAGAAGTCACTGTGTCCAGAATTTGTCATTGAAAAGAGACTCTTCAAGACACTTGAAGGAATATAAAAAATCAATAAAAACAAATAGTTATGATTTTTATGTAAGTGTGTTGTAACGCTCTTTTGGCGCTAAGGTCCAAGGAAAAAAGAAACAAAAATAGCCCAAAAGTTTACTTTGCTCGAACCAATATGGGGACACAAAACGTATACCCTGACCAGCGCTGTACTCTGAAAAAGGGGACACGAAGCATAGGGAGAAGGAATTAGCGCTGGAATGCCCGTAAAGTAAGGGGTCGGCCATTGTTCCTGCCCGCCATGCACTATTGATTTTTAAGTAAACATGTGTTCACAACCGTGATGACGGCGATTTTTGTCTCGGCTGCCAACCGGGGCTGGAACGGACTGCTAAGCGTCTGTAGGAGCCAGCCCTGCTGGCGAATCGGCCTTGGCATGGTGATATTCGCTTGCAGGGTAAGCTCCTACAGAGATTTCGTGGGGTGGGGCTCTGAAAGGAGAGGTGGAAAAAATACGATAAAGCCCGTTTCCCGAAGCCCGGATCGGATCTCGGGCTTCAGGCATTGTTTGTCCCCGAGACGGGTCAGTGCTGACTGCCGGTGCCGCGAAGCCAGCTCAGGATCGATTCCCGTGTCAGGTAATGAGGTTTTGCGCGTGGCCGTTGGTCTTGGGCCGTTCGGGCTTTAAACGACCCAGTTTGACGTTTTTTGACGCGCGCACCTCACCGTTGGAAAAGGTATAGACGTCTCCGGTTTCGGAGAGAAACACGGTCCAGTAGAGCTCGTGTTCCGGCCCATAGTCGATCAGTACGTGGGCCAGTCCCTCGCCCCTGGGGGTATTCAGGGGAATCGCCGGATTCAACTGAATCATCATCATGGCCAGAACCTCCATGGTTAATGCCAACACCCCGATTGTGGCGTGAGGCGAAGCGGAAACACCATAAAAGGACTGTAAAAGTAGATGAACGGTTACCTGTTTTACCGTATTTGACCGCTTTTCAGCGTTTTTCGATGCAACCTTTGCGTGGATTGCCGATCACAGGAGATCCCGCCCTGACCATCACGCAAATTCGCAAAAGTGGTTTGGAGCGAAAGTTCGAGAACGGGTAGTTTAAAGGGCGTGTCCAATGGCACGACCGCATAGTGAATGGAGGCTGAAGAATGAATTCAAGGATTAATGCCCTGCTGGGCGGCGTGCTGCTCACCGTTGCCTTGCCGGCCCTGGCTGCCGAGTCGGAGCCGCTTCCGCTGGAGAAGGTGGCGCCTTATCCGCAAGCGGAGGAAGGCTACCAGCGCTGGGTGATCCGCCTGCCCGAAACGGAGAATCCGGCACGCATGCAAGTGGAGCTGATGCCCGGCAAAATTCAGTCGGTGGACTGCAACCACACCTGGTTCCACGGCAAGCTGGAACAACGGACTCTGGATGGCTGGGGCTATTCCTATTGGCGGCTGAGCGATGTCAGCGGGCCGGCGTCCACGCTGATGGGCTGTGGCGACGATACGCGCCGTGACGCCTTTGTCGGCGTCAACGGTGACGGCTTCGTGCTACCCTACAACAGCCGTCTGCCGGTGGTGGTGTACCTGCCGGAAGGGTTCGAGCTGCGTTACCGCCTGTGGCGCGCGGATGAGGAGCAGATGGAGGCGGAGCAGGAGTAGGCGCGTACACGGCCGTGGGATGCGCGCCCACGTCGTTCGCCGCCAGGGCGGCTCCCACAGCGGCTTGGTAGTATGATCCGGAGCCAGCCCAGACGCGTTGTGGGAGCTGCCCTGACGGCGAACTCAGTACCCTGGGAACCGATTCACAATTTCGGCGCCAAGCCACGACAACAACCGCTTGACTGGTGTTCAATGTCAGGCACGATGGAAGAAAAAAGTGCTCAGGAGGAGCCATGCCCCGGACCCAGCGTCCCGTTATAAACGGATATTTCAATTACTTCGAGCAATGCGGAGACGCCATGCGCAGCGTGTTCCGCGATAACCTCGATTGCCGCCGCTATCTCGCCAACCTGTACGAACTCAAATTGCGTTTTGAAGTGCCGATTTATGCCTGGTGCCTGTTGCCCGTGAGCGCCAGCATTCTCACCGGCCCGTTTCGCGGTAGCGACGACGCCACCGAATTCATGCAGTCACTAAGCTTGTTTCAGGTGGAGCCGCGCCGTATGCCGGCTCCGAGCACCGCCAGCCGTCGTTGGGAACAGCGCTTTCAGCTGTGTCAGGTGGCCCCGGGGTACTGGCCGCTGGCGTGCATGCGCTACATGGAGTTCCTGCCGGTACGGGCCGGTGAATGTGATATGCCCTGGAATTACTCCTGGAGCAGTTTCCGGGCGCGCATGGGCATCGAACCCAGTGCCTTGCTGGATCCCTACCTGGGCTACCTGCGCATGGGCAACGACGAAGAAGATCGCCGCGAATGCTACCGGCTGTTCATGGGGCGCGGTGTGCCGGATGGCGAGGCCGCGACCATACGTGAAGCCCTGCTCAGAGCATCGCCGTTAAAAGGATAACGACAAAGAGTAACGACGATTTCTGCCTTCCAAGCCAACATTGGCTCTCTTACGGCATCCAAGGGTGCCGTTTTTTTTGTGCATAAAACTTGTCCGTCAGGTTTTAACGGCCTCTTCAAAGAGCGTTGCTCATATTATTTTCAATAGTGTCTTCCGCTATGTCGGGGGTGCATTTTTATACGGAAAAACAAGGTCCGTCGCCTTTTTTCAGGTAGGCTGTCGCGGCAAAACAAAAGGGGACAGATAAAATCCGTACCATGGTGCCGATTTCGGGTTGGTATTTTTAGGGTGAAGTGTAAAATTATCGAAACATAATTAAAGACTGTGCAGAGAGCATGGCTATGCCACGGAAGAGGCGTTTTATTCTTCCAGACTTCCCCTGTCATATCATGCAGCGAGCCCGAACCGGTGAGCGGATATTCCGGGAGGTGGAAGAATTTCATAAATACTTGCTGGATGTTCAGGATCTGCGTACCAAACTGGGTGTGAGGATTTATGCATGGTGCCTGTTGAGCGATCAGGTCAATCTGCTGCTTGATCCCATGGGCGATCCCCAGCGCATTAGCGAATTCATGAAGTCGCTGTCGGTAAGAACGGTGCGCCGGCACAATCGCATCGCCAAGCGTAATGGCCGGCTTTGGGATGGGCGCTATCGCTCCAGTCCGGTGCAATGGGGCCCGTGGTCGTTGTCCAGCATGCGTTATATCGAAACTCTGCCCTTGAGTATGGCGGGGGTGGAGCATATTGATCATTACGACTGGTCCAGCCATGTCATCCGTATGGGATTCATGGCCGGTTATCCGCTGGATAATCATCCGGATTATCTGGCTCTGCACAGCGATGAAACAGAGCGGCAAAAGCTCTACCGCCGGCTTCTGACCCGGGAGATGGGGGACGCTGAATGGTGCCGTATCCATAACGCTATTCACCGCAGCCAGCTTACCGGTGATGACCGCTTCATCGACCAGGTGGAAAAAGCCACCGGTGTCCGTATGGCCCGCCGGGGGCCCGGCCGCCCCAAGGGCTCGTTGTCTCGAACCCCCCGCCGCCGCAAGGCACGCCGCCGCCGCTGAACGGCCAGCCACAAGGCCAGCCCCATTCGCCAGCAGGCTGTGGTTCCCACAGGCGGCGCTACGGAGCCGCTGTGGGAGCTTGCCTGCAAGCGAATACCCAACACCAGAAGTCCCATTCGCGTTGCAGGGCCACCATGGGAACCTCCTACAGGGAGCGACGGCGGAGATTGCGATAAAACACCACCTTGGATAAGGTTTATTCAATTGATTTATTGATTATTTGAGGTCCGTGCATGCCTGTGTCCCGCCAGGAACTGTTTGATGTGCTCTCCCAACTGGGCCGCGCTTTGGGTAATGGCCATCGGCTGGCGCTGCTGGAGCATCTGGCGCAGAAGGAAGCGCCGGTGGAGGAGTTGGCGGGGGCCAGCGGCCTGTCCATCGCCAATGCCTCGCAGCATCTCCAGCATCTGCGCCGAGCCGGGTTGGTCACCGCCCGCCGGGAGGGCCGGCAAATGGTCTATCGGCTCACCGATGAGCGCATTCTGAGGCTGCTGACTCTGCTGCAAGAGGTGGCGGAAACCCATCTGGCTGAAATGGAACGCCTTATGGGGCGGCTGTTCGCCGACGATGATGCCGGCGAAGCCCTCGAGCCGATGACTCGCGCTGAATTACAGCGGGCCCTGGAGGAGGGGGCGGTGACCTTGCTGGACGTGCGCCCCAACGCGGAGTATCAGGCCGGACATCTGCCGGGCGCCCTGAACGCACCGGTGGCGGAGTTGGAGAGTATGCTGTCGGCGCTGCCGCGGGACCGGGAAATCGTTGCCTATTGCCGTGGGGTCTACTGCGCGTTCTCCCATGACGCCGCCCGTCTGCTGCGTGAACGGGGCTTCCAGGTGCGCCGTTATCAAGCGGGCATCCTGGAGTGGCGCGCCGCGGGATTACCGTTGGTGGATTAGGGGCTAGGGCCTGTTCACACGGCGGGATGGAAATAGTGTGAACAGGCTCTGGCCGGGAGCCTGACATCTGTTAGACTCGAAGTCGGATCATGGAATGTCAAACGCCGTGAGGCGCGGACGAAACTGGCAAGAGGTAAACACCATGCTGGTGGAAACAATAAAAGAATCACAACAGCAATATCGACAAGCGGGCCTGTCCCAGGGCGTGGCACGGCAATGGCAACAGGGCGTTGAAAAGGGCGCCACCGATGTCGCCCGGTCCATCCTGCAACGTCAGCTGCAGCGCCGTTTCGGCCATGTCCCTCCCCACATCGAAGCGCAACTGAACGCGGCGCGCCTGGACGAACTGGACCAATGGATCGATCGCTTGTTCGATAGTCTGACCATCGGCGAAGTATTCCGCTGATCCGGCGTGATGATGTGCCGCCAGATGGCGGTGCTCAAGGGCTCTGGCTCATTTTTCCGAGGTGCTTTGCTGCCGCCAGGCCCAAAGCGCGGCGAGGGCGGGAATGCCGAAAAGAAACAGGTGCACCAGCAATTCTTCACCGAGAGCGTATCCGGCGCGCAGCCCCTGGCTCAGGTTGACGGCACTGACCAGCAGCCACACCACGATGAACCCCAGGGCCGCGCGGCCACGCCAGTGGGGACGGCTGAATAACTGCAACATCCCCAGCAACAGCAGCCCAGCGGCGATGAAAATAAGCGTACGCATGATGATTTCCCCAAATTAGCATCCCGAGGACGGCGGACTATGAAGCCGCTGTAGGAGCTTGCCTGCAAGCGAATACCCCAATCAGAGGCCACATTCGCCAGCAGCAGGCTGGCTCCCACAGCGGCTAGCGCTGACGGACCATGCTCAGCGCGTGGTGTAGCCGCCGTTGGCGAAAATGGTTTGGCCGGTGATCCACCAGCCTTCGGTGGCGAGGAAGCGGACGATGGGTTCGATGTCCTCAATTTTTGTCAGGTCGCCGTTCATTGCCTGGGATTTATGAAACTCCACCCGTTCCGGGGTCTCCTGGGGATAGAAGAAGGGCGTGTCCATGGGGCCCGGGGCGATGGCGGTGACGGAGATGCCACGGGAACCGAACTCCTTGGCGGCGGCCCTGGTGAAGTGGTCCACCGGCGCTTTACCGCCGGCATAGGTGGAATAGCCGTCGGTGAAGGCCCCCAGCAAGGCGGTGACGATGGTGATGATCTTGCCGTTGTCGTTGAGGGTCCGGCCCGCTTCCTTGATAAAGAAATAAGCCGCTTTGGAATTGATGTCGAACATCGAGTCGTACTCGTCTTCCGACGTTTCCAGGATCGGCTTGCGCAATACTTTGCCCACTGTGTTCACGGCGATGTCCACGCCGCCGAAGTGGGATATGGCCTGATCGAACAAGGCGGTGACCTGATCCGGTTTGCTCAGGTCGCCCTGTACCGCCAGAGCCTCACCGCCGGCATTCTTGATCGCCTGTACCGTGGCTTCGGCGTCCGCCTTGGAGCCGTCGCTGTGATAGTGCACCACCACCTTGGCTCCGCCTTCCGCCATCTTGCGGCTGATCAGGCCACCCAGGTTCTTGGCGCCGGCGCCGATCACGGCCACTTTGTTTTGCAGAGTCTGCGCGGTCATATCCGTTGTCTCCTTTACTGGACTTTAGCTGCGTATGTGATGTGGTGCATCCCTGAATCAAGGGCAGGGAAGGTCACCATCCTCGTTGAGGTTAACTACCTGTATTCCAGGGATCATGCCTCCTTTCTCGACAGCACTGTTCGAGCTAAACGAACAATGAGCATTACCGCGATTAGCATGCAACCGGGGGAGGAAGTTATGCAATCGACTTGGCGTATTTTTGGGATTTAAACGGGGGCACGCTTTTCCTGAATCCATGCCGCCTCGGGTTTGCCGCAACGCGGATTGCGCTTAACGCAATCGACCCGGGGAAATCGTGCCGCCTAGGATGAGCCTTCCAGAGGGAGAGCATGATTATGAACAATAGTGACCCGACCCGTTTTCTGGTACAGCGCGACGATCCGCGTACCTTTCGCTGGCAGCGGGATGAGCGATTATTTGGTTTGTCAGAGGGTGAGGTTGAGGTGGCGGCGGAGAAATTCGCGCTCACCGCCAACAACATCACCTACGCGCGTTTGGGAGACAGCGGCCGTTACTGGGACTTCTTCCCGCAGGCGGATGGTTGGGGTTCGGTGCCGGTGTGGGGCTACGGGCGTGTCATTGCCTCCCGGCATGAGGAGATCGCAGAGGGAGAGCGGATTTACGGCTACTTCCCAATGAGCAGCCACCTGCGCCTGGCACCGGAAAAAGTGACCGCCCGGCGGTTTCTGGACGGCGCCGGGCATCGCCGCGGGCTGCCATCCACCTATAACGAATACACCCGCGTGACCGGGCCGGAAACGGATCGGGAAAACCCCCATTTGGTATTGCGTCCCTTGTTCAGTCTGTCGTTTTTTCTGGCTGACTGGCTACAGCAGCAGCGGGCTTTCGGTGCCGAACAGATCCTGATCTCCAGTGCCTCAAGCAAAACCGCCCTGGGATTGGGTTTCATGCTGACCGGAGCGGACCGCCCCGCCGGCGAGGTGATCGGGCTTACCGCGCCGGCCAATCGGTCCTTCGTGGAAAGCACCGGACTCTACGACACGGTGCTGTGTTATTCCGATCTGGATACGGTCCGGCGTCGGCCGTCGGTGTATGTGGACATCTCCGGCAACCAGAGCAGCAGGGCGGCGGTGCATCGCCATCTCGGTGATGCTCTTCGTCACAGTTGCCGGGTAGGCTTTACGCACTGGGACGCGGCTTCGACGAACCTGCGTGAACGGGAACCGGGGTTACCGGGCCCGCCGCCAACCTTGTTTTTCGCGCCGGACCATATTCTCGCCCGGCGGCGGGCCTGGGGCGCGGAACGTCTGGCCGAGACGGTGCGGGATCACTCCGCGCGCTTTTACCGGCACGCGGCACGATGGCTGGAAATCCAGTCGTCCCATGGGCCGGAAGCGGTGGAGCAGGTCTATCTTGAGGTACTGGAGGGCCGGGCACGCGTCGATCAGGCAAACGTGCTTTACTGGTGACCTCTGATCCGAGGAGATGCGAATGTGAACCGGCGCTCGCCCCCCTGGGGGGCAATCGAAGCGTTCATCGTCGCCGCGCGCACCGGAGGGTTTCGCGACGCGGCGGAGAAGCTGGGGCTGAGCCCGTCGGCGTTCTCTCGCCGCATCCAGGCTCTGGAAGAACACATCGGCGTGCAATTGTTTGATCGCTCCGGGCCTTCTCCGCAACTCACCGCCGCCGGCCGCCGCTATCTCCTGCGCCTGGAACCTGGCTATCAGGCCCTGCGTGCCGCTACCGAATGGATGGCGCCGGATCCGATCCATCGCCCATTGCGGGTGGGCATTTCCCAATCCCTTGCCATCAGTTGGCTGCTGCCTCGCCTGCATCGCTTCCAGACCCGTGAGCCGGGCATCGAACTGATCCTGCAAACCCGTTCCGGCGACATCGATCTGGTCGGCGGTGCCGCAGATGTGGGGATTCTCTTCGGTGACGGGCAATGGCGCCATCTGGTCTCGGAGCCGTTGATGGCGGTCACCGCCGAGGTGGTCTGCGCCGAACGGCTGGCCTACGATCTGCCGCCGCCCGCACGGATTGAGGATTTGCCTCGTCACCGCCTGCTTGAAGCGGTGTATCCCGCCAACCAGTGGCGCGACTGGTTCCACTGGGCGGGGCAACCGTCCTGGTCCGGCCAGGAACGGCTTCGTTTCGACAGCTTGCAGGTTTTGTATGAAGCCGCCGCCCGTGGCCTCGGTGTCGCCCTTGGTGTTCGTCCCCTGGTGACCCCGTTTCTGGAAAGCGGGCGCCTCGCCGTGGCCTTTCCCGGCACCTGGGCGATTCCCGGCCATTACCACATCGCCACCGCGCCCGGGCGCCGGCATGACCGGGCCGTGCAAGTGTTCTGGCAGTGGCTGAAGGAGGAGGCGGCTGGCGCGGTGCCGTTATGAGCCCGAGGGCGGCGCGATCAAGGCCATCAGGGAATCAAGCAGTTTTCTCATTCGCGCGGGGGTGAAACGTTTGGGCTCGATGGGGTTCATCAACATCCAACCGTCGCCAATGGCAACCAGATAATCGGTGAGCAGGTCAGCTGAAATGTCGTCGCGAACCTCGCCGCGCTTCTGGGCGGCTTTCAGAATCGAGACGTATTTTCGGCGGAAGTTGGCATAGCGCCTGGCGATGATGTCGGCGAAGACCGGGTCGTTTCGTCCTAGCGCAAGCAATTCCGATGTCACTGGCCAGAACGCATTCTTCCGGCTGGTCAACTTCATCCACTCCTCGGAAAGACGCTTGATGTCACCACTTTCCTCAATGCCCTTCAGCATGACGTCGAAGCGGTCGAAGGCGTGTTCAAGCAGGGCCACCACCAGTTCCTCCTTGTTGGAGAAGTAGTGGGTCACCACGCCGGTGGTGCAGCCGGCATGTTTGGCGATCTTGCGCATGGACGCCTTGGCATACCCTTCCTGGGCAATCACCGCCGATGTCGCCCGCAACAGCTCCTGGCGTTTTGCTTCGTGGTCCCCGGTCGGGCGGCCCCGTCTTGCCGATTTTGGAGTGCCGTCTTTGCTGTGCATGGTCTGACTCTGATCCGCCTGTCGCGCCTGTTTCGTTGGAACCCGGAAACACGACCCGCACGAGCCGACCACGACAGGCGTGGCTGGTTCGCCTGAGCATGGTTTGGAGGCTGGGAGGCATCCGGATGATAAAGACCATCATGATAATACATTCAGGGGGCCTTATGCCAAGGCAACACAGTGTTGGGGCGGACTTGGGCGAGCGAGGGAGAGTCGCATTGGTGTTTGCGGTTCCGGAATAATTAAAATAACATATGTTTTGGTAAATATGCTCTTGTCCACATTTGCATAACGATGGTTGTCAAAACGGAGATGACACGGGTATGTGGGCAAGATTCTTGCGAGCAGGAGAGAAAAACAAGGAGACTTTCATGCAGATCACCGAGGCTCAGAAGGATGCATTCCGTAACGACGGAGCAGTCCTGATCAAGAACTGTCTCAACGAGACCCAACTGGCGAATTGTTACGAGGCCTTTAAGTGGAACGTCGCCAATCCAGGCCCGTACCATTTCCGCAAGTTGGACGGCACAAAGCTGCAGACCCACATCGATAACGCCAATCCCGCCGTTAAGGAGCACTATGATAATTTGGTGAAGACGCTGCCGTTCGCCGAGATATTTCAACAACTGTGGGGCTCGGAACACGTCTGGTACTTTGCCGAGGAGATCTTCTCCAAGGAAGGCGGCAATAGTGGTCGCGGCCCCTGGCACCAGGACACCGCCAACCTGCCTTGGGCGGGCCCGCATTGGGGCAACGCCTGGATCACCTTCCAGCCCATTCCCAAGAAAAATTCTCTGGAAATCGTTCGCGGTTCCCATCGAGGCATCCAGTACGACGGCTCGACCTTCGCCAATCCCGACGACCCCACCGAGCCGTTGCACGCCGACGGCACTTATCCGCGTTTACCTCATATTGACCGGGATCTGGCCGAGGACCCGAATTCGTGGGATGTGATGTCCTGGGCAGTGACGCCTGGAGATGTGCTCTTCCTTCATCCGCGTTCGTTGCATGGCGGAGCCGCCGTGGATGCCGAATGTCCCACGCGCCACACCCTGGTATTGCGTTTCTTTGGTGATGAAGCCCGATTCCGTTGCCTGCCCGACGCCAACCCGCATTACGCGCGCAATGGACCTCTGTTCAGCGAGGAAATGGCCAAGCTTGAAGACGGCGGCCTGTTCCGCTCACCGGTATTCCAACAACTGGCCTGAATCGGCCTCGAAGGAGACACATAATGAAACGACAAATGATCAATCCCGAAGGAACCGGTGATCTCTACGACCGCCTGCACCTTTCTTCGGCGACCCGCGTCGGTGACACCATCTGGGTGTCCGGCCAGGTAGGTGTGGATCGGGCGACTGGCGCGGCCGGGCAGGGCATGGAGGAGCAGGCCCGGCTGGCATTCGAAAATCTGAAGTACGTGCTGGAGGCGGCCGGCGCCGATATGGCGGATATCGTTGAGATCATGACGTTTCATCTCGATATGCACGGCAGCGACATTCAGGAATTCGTCAAAGTGAAGGATGAATTCCTGACGAGTAATTATCCCTCCTGGACCGGGGTGGGTGTCACTCAACTGGCCCGCCCGGAATTCAAGATCGAAATTCGCGCGGTGGCTGTCGCCGGGTGCGGCGCCGACTAGCCGGCTCACCATGACACGGGCCGCTCCTGGCGTTGGAGCGGCCCAGCGGCCATTTTTACAACAAGAGGAAAACCGAATGACCCAGACTCGTAATGCCGGTCTTTACGGTACCGGCAAGGCGGCCGGCCAGATCGTGCGCGCCCTGGAGGCAAGCCCTCACCGGCTGACCACGGCGATCTCCTTCCTCGAGGAAGAAGCCGGGCAGGACATCGGCGTGTTGACCGGAGGAAGTGCCTTGGGGATCCCGGTGACCACGGACCTGGAGGCGGCGATAGGCTCGGGGGATTTCGACGTGCTGCTTTACGCCGGCCTGTCAGGCGACGTGCTGTACCACACCATGGGGTTATGCGCCGAGGCTGGCGTCGACCTGGTGCACGCCTGCTTCGCTCACCCCCGCCTGCGACTGGCGCCGGACCTGTACGCACACCTGCAGTCGCGGGCCCAGGCGTCCGGTTCGCGTATCGTTGGCACCGGCATATTGCCGGGTTTCTGGCTCGATGTAGTGCCTTCGCTGCTGACCAGCGCCTTGCCGGCGCCGGTTTCGATCGTCGGGCAGGCCTGCTCCGACATCACTTCCTGGGGCTTCGGCGTACTGGCGAATGAGCTTGGTCTGGGACAGCCTCCGGAGGACGGACAGGGACCCGTGGGGGGCATCCTGCAGGAATCAGCGCAGATGATCGCCGAAGTGCTCGGTCTCGAGGTCGGGCAGCCGAAACGCCACGGAGGCTTCGTGGTGGCCGAGGCGGATGCTGAAGTGACCGGTATCAATATTCGACCCGGGGACCGTATCGGCTTTGAAGAGTACGCGGTGATCACCCATGAGGGCCGGGAGCGGGTACGGATCGGCTGGACCGGTTTGCCTGGGGGCGCCTTCAGTGATTTCAAACGCGGGCTGTCGGTCAAGGCGATCGGCGGTGACGGTACCGAGATTGTTATTGATATCACCAACCCGCTGGATCCGTATCCCGGCACGGCGGCACGTTTTATCCACGCCGTCCATGGCGTGCAATCCCTGCCAGGAGGTCTGCATACGCCGGTACGGCTCAGCATCTGACACCATGGAGAGAGAACAAACTGATGTCCACCGAGACAAGAATCTACCGAACACTGGGCGGCTGGGTGGAAGCACCGGACGACCCGCGACCCGAACTCGACGGTGAAATTAACGCCGATGTGGTGATTGCCGGCGCTGGTTTGGCCGGGTTGTGCGCGGCATTGGAACTGACCCGCCAGGGAATGGAGGTGGTCGTTCTCGAACGCGGCTTTGCTGGCTGCGGAGCAAGCAGCCGTAACGCCGGCTATCTGGCCGGCGGGCAGGGGCTCAAATACGACCGCTTTCTCAAAACCGTCGGCATGGAAAAGGCCAAACGGATCGTGGAGTTCTATGAAGAAGGTGTTCGTTTCGCTGAAGCCCGCTTCAAGGAGCATGACATCGACTGCGATTACCTTCAGTCGGGTTTGATTCGGGCCGGGATCCATCCGTCCCAGGAAACGGCGGTACGCAAGAACATGCGTCTCGAGGCGGAGCTTGGTCTTTCCGCTGAGTTTCTGGACCAGGCGGCAATGCGGTCCCGAGGTATCCCGCCAGCATTTCTGTTTGGCAGTTACGTGGCGAGTGGTGGAACTCTGAACCCTGGTAAATATGTCCTTGGCTTGCGGCGTGCCGCGCTGGAGGCGGGAGTCACTCTCCATGAAAACACACCGCTGCTATCCTATGAGGACGGGCCCATCGTCAAGGCGCGGACACCGCGGGGTTGTGTGAATGCGCCTGTGCTGATGTTAACCACCAATGCCTATACGCCGGGGCTCGGACTGCTCGATGATCAGGTGGTGCCGCTGCGGTTGTCGGCCATCGAAACCGAACCGCTTTCAAATGAGCAACTGGCCGCGCTGGGCTGGCCCGGACGCGAAGGCATCACGACGCCGCACTGGATCATGGAGAGCCACCGTTTGACGGCGCGCAACACCCTGGTGGTCACCACCAAGAGATTGCGGTACCCGTATGGCTCGCGGACACCGGAAGCGCCGGAGCAAAAGCAGTACCAAGCGCTTTACACCGCGCTGCAGGACCGCTTTCCGATGTTGAAAGGTATCGCCATCAGACACTGTTGGAGCGGTTATATCAGCTACGCCAACGATGGTCTGCCGGTAGTGGGCGTCACCGCGGAAAACCGGAATGTCTATTATTCGGCGGGATGTTGTGGGCACGGTGTTGGCACCCAAGGGCTGGTGGGGTACCTGCTGGCTCGCCACATTGGCGGCTTCACGAACCCGATGCTGGCGACACTGATGGATCACGTCACACCGGCCATGTTGCCCAAGCCACTGCGCTGGTGCACCCTCAATCTGGCACTCAACGCCGCGGGCCGACTGGATGATCGGCTGGACAGAAAAGTGCGCTCTATTTGACTCCCCTGGTAGCATCAACCAAGAAAGCCGCCCGTTTTGCAACGGGCGGCTCGCACGACTGGGAATGAGACAGGGAGTCTAACTCGCGGTAGCCTCCACCGCCGAAATCTCCTCCAATGATCGCTTCGTGGTTCGTGGACCAAGAAGAAGAACGATAACCGAGAACAGCACATAGGAAGCCGCAGCCGCGATCATAACCCCTTCGATTCCGCCCTGGGAGAAAAGAGCGGCGCCGAGAACGCCGGATACAGCCCCGCCAGTACGCCCCGCTGAGAGGATGACGCCGGTGCCGAGACCACGAAATTTCAACGGAATCGCCTCGGGAATGTAGGTGTAGTACACGTTTATGACGATGCCCGTGATGATCGCGGCGGCACCGCCCGATACGATGACCATCCAATCATCTGGAGACGTTCCCAAAAAGACCAGGGTAATGGCGCTTATGACAGCGGTTATGAACATAAGGTTCTTTCGTTCAAAAAGATCCATGATGAAGAAGGTCACGAAAGGAGTAACACAGTAGACCACATTCCATATCATCTGAATGCCATACGCCTTTTCTTCACTGTAATGCAGGCCCTCGACCAGGGAATACAGAGCCCAGTTGGCAAAAAGGTAGTACCCCAGCGTCGCTCCAAAGAAGCCTATGGAGATAATCGACACGACACGCAGGATGCTCTTGTCCGTGATCAGATCTCGCAGGGAAGGGCGCTCACTGGATTGATCGGGAACCGGCTTGGGCTCGCTCAAAGGCCCTTTTCTCAATGCCTTAGCCTCCAGCTTTTCCACAATGGCCCTGGCTTTCTCTGATTGTCCGACGGAAACGTACCACCGCACCGATTCGGGCAAGAGGAAATAAATCAAGGGAACTATCAGGATGCCGACGCCACCGGCCATGAATAGATGTCTCCACGCATTCGGGCCACCGTGCGGTAGGACGTACATGGCAAGGAAAGCGGCTCCCACGGCGGAGAACATCAAACCACCGGAAACCACTGACAAGAATCGCCCACGACTCCGGCCCGGAAACATTTCGGCGACATAAACAAGGAGGACGGAAGTGGCGGCCTGGACGCCAATTCCAGTAATAACCCGGGTAATGAGCATGACCTCGAAGTTCTGAGAAAGGGCGGTGCCGATGGCTCCGAGTGAATAAATCGCTGTCGCCCACATAAGAACGGGGCGGCGACCGAGCTGGTCAGCGATCCTGCCACCAATCAATGCGCCGACGATCATTCCAACGAAAAAGGCACTGTTGACAAAACCGATCTGTCCGAGGCTGAGATCGGTGTGGTTTTTTATTGCCGGCGTTGAATACGCAAAAATTGCATTGTCGTAGTACTCAATCATCAGATTGGCGGCCAGAACCAGGGCCCAGATGATATGTGATGACACCACTGGAAGACGGTCCAATCGTGCTGATAAATCCTGATTACTTCTTTGGGGGACGCGAGAGTCCACCATGGTGGAGTACTCCATATTGTTCTCCTGATTTGTTTTTGTGCTCATTGATTTGCCAGGAAAGAGACCAGCGAACTGACTCTGGTTTTCGCAAACAATGACGGACTCTAGCTTCAAATAATGATTTGCACAACACTTGTTGCGATAAATTGAATGGACTGATACATTGCATTGGGATGATGTTGTACCTAAGGGCTGAAACAAAGTGGATAGACTCAAGTCATCAAGCCGATACCGCTAATAAATAAGATGGGAGAGTACCTATGGCTGATATCAGCGAAGCCGCGATGAAGATAATTGCCGAGATGATGGAGAGACCCGTGATCTCCCGCGAGAATGATAACGAGGCAATACTGATTCATGATGAGGATCTGCCGCATATTGCGTTGCCTGACGGCTCCACGATGCAGCTTCTCCATGTGGACATAAATCAGAATCTGTGGGTGATTCGGAACCGTTTCAAACCAGGATTTTGCATTGATACCCATTACCATACCGGGCCGGTTTTTGCCGTCACGCAGTCCGGAGAGTGGTTCTACAAGGAGTATCCGGATAAGATCAATAAAGCAGGCTCATACCTGTATGAGCCCGCCCATTCCATTCATACTCTGGCGGTATCCGAGCAGGCCTCGGAGGATGCAGTGGTCTGGTTCGCGATCTTCGGCAGCAATGTCAATATTGATGACGACGGAAATGTGACCAGCGTCCTGGATGCCCGCCTGATGCTTGAGTTGTACCGGTCTCTATGTGCGGCCGAGGGTAAAAGTTGTGACCAGATGATCGTTGTCGGAGAATGACATGCCGGCAATGAAATCCGTATTTGTAACCGGGGCGGGTGGGTTCATTGGCAGGCATCTCATTGAGCGGCTGCAGGCTGAAGACGTCGAAATTGTTGCTCTTATGATGCCAGGGGAGCCGAAACCCGATAGCTGGGGTGACGAGGTTCGTATCGTCACCGGCGATGTGCGTGATCTGATGTCCTTGGCATCCGACATTGGGCCGGTGGATACCGTCTTTCATTTGGCCGCGGTGGTCAGTGACTGGGGGGCGCGCCAAACCCACGTGGATATTACCGTGGGTGGCACAGAGCAGGCGATCGAGCTGGCACTTCATTGGAAGGCCCATTTCCTAGTGACAACCAGCATCTGTTCCTATGCTTCGGCTCTGGCCAAGGGGGTACTGACAGAGGAGAGCCCGCTCGGAAAGGCTTCATCGCCTTATGAGTTCTGTAAACAGGAACAGGAAAGGCTGACTCGGGAGGCGGTGGTCAGACGTGATCTGAAGGCTACGATGATTCGTCCCGGAAATGTCTTCGGTGTTGGCAGCGTCTCATGGGTGGATCTACTGGTGGAGGCCCTTCGCGGTAAGGTTCCCTGCATGATTGGTAGTGGTGATTGGGATGCGGGGCTGGTTCACGTCAGGAATCTGGTCGCTCTCATGGTAGCGGCGGCGCGGGTTGAGAATCCCACCGGTGACGTCTTCAATGCCACGGATGAGTTCGGAGTTACCTGGAAAACCTACCTGACACGTCTGGCCAGCATCGCCGGAGCACCGCCGCCGAAATCCATACCTCAATCGATGGCCAAAGTGCTGGCGACCTCGCTAGAGTTCACGGCCAAAATGAGAAAGCAGCGAGAGCGGCCTACGATTACCCGGCAATCTTATCGTCTTATGGGAGGTCCCAACGAAATCTCCAGCGCCAAGGCGCGGCGGCTTCTGAACTATGAGCCTGTCATGGGGTTTGATGATGCTATGCAGGAGCTGGCGCGAAATCTGGGGACCATGGATAAGACCGGTTTGAACGAGTCGCCTTGGATATGGGTTACCGGTAGCGCCAGCGGTTTAGGACGTTATCTGACCGGCCAGTTGTCACAAAAGGGGTATCGCGTTCTGGCGACGGATATCTGCGACGATGGGCTGAAAAGGGCAGCTCGGGAAGACCATTGGCCAAAGGAACGGGTCGTGACGGAGCAACTCGATGTTACCGACCTTGGCCGGTGGCAAGCATTGTTGTCGCATTATGAGGAAAAAGGCATTGTCTTTTCACATCTTCTGAATGTGGCGGGCTACATACTGCCGGGCGTCTTGTTTGAGAACATGGTTGAACAAACCCGGAAGCACCTGGAAATTAATGTAATGGGGTCAGTGAACGGCTGCCAAACGCTCATGTCCCAGTTTCAAAAGCGCGGTGCTGGACATATGGTCAATGTGGCTTCATTCGCCGGCTTCGGCCCGGCGCCAGGTGTCGCGTCGTATTGCATGTCCAAGGCGGCGGTGCGTAGCTTTTCTCTTGGGTTGGCCATGGACCTTCAGACGGCCGGTTCGAAGATTAAGGTGTCCTGCGTGTGCCCCGATCTGATTGCCACGCCGATGATGGAGAAACAGGTCGGTTTCGGCGATCACTCGCGCCTGGTTTTCTCCGTGCCCAAGCCGTTAAGGGTGACAGAGGTGGGAAATCTCATTCTGGGTAAGGTATGGGATAGGCAGCCCATGCAGGCGACCATACCGTATGGCCGCGGTCTGATCTCTCGCATTCTCGCTATTAGTCCTGACCTGTCTCTGAAGGTTTTTCGTCGGCTTGAAGACAAAGGACGCCGGAATCTTGAGAAAGCTCGGGATGAAATGTCGCGGGTGTGACCGGTTCGGAGCTGTTGCACGGCCCCTCAGCGAATAGAGGGGCCGCTTTTCTATTGGCTGTCAGTTCTTAGGGGAACGTCTAGAAATCGACGGTCAGGTTCAGGCTGGTGGCCTTGGCATCTTCATCAAAGGTTGCCATGCTGCCAACACCACTGAGACCGTTACCGTGCAATCCTTCCGCGGCTCTGTTTTTCTCCAGGTATCCCAGGTTCCACCAAAGTTTGACGCCTTTCCTGATTTTGTAGGTGAAGCGTAGATCATAGACCATGCTGCTTTCCTGCTCTTTTGCCGTATACGAAAGCTTGCCATGATTGTCAATGTGTAACCTGCCCACGGCACCGGTGATGTTGAGTTTGGGCGTAACGTCGAATCCGATCTTGGTGGCGATCAAGTTCTGATCGAAGCCCTTCAAGCCGAAGCCCTGCCCGATGGCGTACAGACTGGTGGGGTTGTTGGTAGCCGTGGGGTTGCTATTGAGCATACTCGACCAGGTATCGAATCCAGGAGAAACATAGCCCCCGTCCCAGACGCCCACGACCTGCAAGCCGAACTGCCACGGTGCCGAATCCCGTACCAGGCGAAGGTAGGCCGCGGGGGAATCACTGGAGAATACCTGGCCGGTTGTCTTTCCGTCACCATCACGATATTTGACGTTGCCACCGCCAAACCAATTGAAACCGGCGGTAGCGGTGAAGTGGCCGATGTCACCGGAAACGTAGCCGGTGAGCAAGTTTACGCCGCTCATGTCATAACCATTGGCGTCAGGGGTACCATACCCGGAATCATAGCTGTTTTCCCATACGCCATAGAGGAGCCCGGTCTTGATGCCGTTGAACTTCGATATCACCCCGACGTCGACCTCACCCCCATTGTCCTTGCTCTGGAAAGGGCTGGTGTCGTTAACGCGATAATATTCGGCAAAAAGCGTTGTGTTGCGCCCCAGCTGGCCGAATACAAGAAGGGTGTCGTGGCGGTCATCGCAGCTGATAAAGCAATGATTGAAGCTGGATGCCACGCGACCAACATGTAGGATGACCTTGCTCAAAGGGATTTGAACATAGCCAAGGTCGAGACGAACATTGTCGCCACGGCTGGTAGTGTTAAAAGAAGGGGCGTTGCTTCCGGTGTCGTGATCATCACCGACCCAGCGGTCTCCCGCCAACTCTATGCTGGTACGAACTGATATACCAGTGTCTTCGTCCAGGAAGTTGGCTTTGACTCGGACCAAATGGCCTAAACCATTGTCGGTATCAGATTCGCCACTAGCGTTTTCAAAGGCAGAGGATTGGAGCGCAAAAGCGGTGGCGCGATATTCCATGCCAAAGTCTGTTTTCAAAGCCTGAACAGGGGAAGATCCCAGTGTGGTCAATCCCAGTATCAGGCCCGCTCCAAGCCTTCCTTGCACGTTCCTATGCCCGGAATTATACGGTAAAGGAAACCAAGAAACTTTCCCGAGCTTTTTTGTTGTCATCATGTTCTCCCGATTGTGATTGTCGTGGCCACTTTTGATGATTTGGGGTGGAGAGCACCCCTTGGCCTATATGTATTTTTTTGTCTTTGATCTGCTCGCCGCATGAGTACGTCAGAATCATGCGGGAATATAAATAACAATTGTTGTGTAAAATGGCAATAACCGTTATGATTTCCTGGCTACATCAGGAGAGAGATGCGCTGGATGACAAAACCTTTCCGTTACCGTTTTCGTGTTCGCTACAATGAGTGTGATGCTCAGAAAGTAGTATTCAACGCTCGATATGCGGACTATGTGGATCTGGCTACAACAGAGTTCCTTCGCAATCTTGGCGATGGTTATGGTTGGTTTTTGAATCTGGGGCTGGATTATCAGGTGGTGAAGTTGACTCTACAGTGGCGCGCATCAGCTCGGTTTGACGACGTTATTGAAGCACGGGTGAGCACGGTCAGGCTGGGTAATACCTCGTTCGTTCTGGAGCATGATCTGATCCGTGTTAGCGACGATCTCCCCATCTGCCGATCGGAGGCGGTATATGTGATGGTGTCCATGGCGTCGCTGGAGAAGGTTCGAATTTCAGAGCCCGTGAGGCAGGCTCTGGGCAGAGGAGTACCGGGATCTCTTCTCGACCAGAGCGGGAAAGTAATAAAGACAGGGTGATGAGCTCGACCTGGACAGCAAATCTTGCCACAATCGGGCCTTTGCCAAGGCAATGACTGTATTTGTACATTCTTTGAAGAAGGTTATTGGAATGAGCTCTAATGGAGCGAACAGGGCCGAGAATATAGCCATACAACGTGCTGATTTCGGCCGTGTTTCCGTCCTGTTTGGTGAAAAAAGCGGTAAGTATCCCGATGGTAACCAGGTGCTTGTTCGTGGAACCGATACTCGCGCGGCGTTCGACACTCCGATTGTCTCGAACTATATCGGCGCGGAGTTCGACGCCACCGAGCTGGTGGTGATGGGGCATGTGCATGAAGACCATATGGCGGGGCTGCACCGTTTGCCCGAAGCCGAGGTTCATGTGCATGAGGCCGACTTGCCATCGGCGCGCACCTGGGAGGGCTTGGTGGCCGCCTTCGGTATGACATCGGAGGAGCGTATCGAGCAGACACTGAAGAAGTTCCAACGGGACTTTTTCTACGCGCCCCGGCCCGATGCACAGGGGTACCAGGACGGCGCGTGCTGGGAACTTGGCGGTTCCACGGTTCGGGCCTTCCACATGCCCGGGCATACCGCGGGCCACTGTGTGCTACTGGTGGAACCCGAGGGTGTGGCCTTTATCGGTGATATCGATCTGACCGGGTTCGGCCCTTACTATGGGGACGCCTGTTCGAACCTGGGCGACTTCCGCCGCACCCTGGCGCGGCTGCCGGATATTCCCGCCAAAGTCTGGGTCACCTCGCATCATCGGGGCGTCTATACCGACCGGGAGCATTTCCTCAACGACCTGGCAGCCTTCGCCGCCAAGATCGATCAGCGCGAGCAGCGGCTGCTGGATCTGTTGAGCGAATCCCCAAGAACGTTGGGGCAGTTGGTGGAGCAGCGGCTTCTCTATCCTGCCGGGTTCAACGCCGCCTGGGTCACGGACGCCGAGACTCGCACCATTTCCCAGCACCTGGCCGAACTTACAGCCAATGGGCGGGTGATCATGGACGAACCGGGTATCTATCGGCTTGGGAACTGAGCGCCTTCGCGGCCTCTGAGAAACGTCATGCCGGACTCGATCCGGCATCTCCTGCCAGGAAGCCACGCACCCTGCGGAGGGCGGTGCCCGGGGTGTTTTTCAAAGACTCCCTTATTCTCATTTTAAGAAAGAGCTGACTTCGCTTTTATTCTTATGAGCGGAAGGGCGGTTTTGGGCCAGATCTTATTCCATTTCCTGTAATAAAAATAAAAAAAGCGCCGTGGATTGGCACTATCGCAAAAACGGGCTCGAAGCGAATTGCGGGAAATCGAAGTGAAGGGCGAAAGCCTTGAAAAGACGCAGAGCGGCCCCGGAAGTGATCGACGCTAGGATAATTATTTGTTATAAATCGAATTGTATAAAAATAATACAAGAACGCAATTTCCTGTCAGCGCCATACCGGCATGAGGAAGTCAGCGCAGCCACCTGAAAACACAATGATTTCCGATAGGGCCAAAGGCGACTATGGAGCAGGGGCATGTCAAGGAAGAAACGAACTCTGGTGGTGGGGGAAGCTCATCACGTCTTTGAGGAAAGTCATAACCGGGAACCGGTATTCATCGAGGACCAGGATTACCAGGAGTACCTGCGTCTTCTGCAAGTGGCCAAGGCCCGCTTCCAGGTGCGGGTGCATGGTTGGTGCCTGTTGCCCGGTGCCGCCCATTTGCTGCTGCGCCCCATGCGCAGGGCGGATGACCTCAGCTGCTGCGTTCAGTATGTGCAGCGCCGCTACAGTCAGGACTTCAACCACCGCCATGGCCGGGATGGCGCGCTTTGGCATGGACGCTTCCGCAGCGCCTTGGTGGAGCCCGGGCAGTGGCTGTTGGCGGACCTGCGTTACATGGAGCTGTTGCCGGTGATGGAGGGACTGAGCAGGTCGGCGGGGCGTTACCGCTGGAGCAGTCATGGGGCGAGGATGCGTGGCGACCACCCTGGATTGATCGATTTCAACGAAGGTTTCCTGCATCTGGGACCGGACATCAACAGCCGCCGGGACGCCTTCAGGGAACTGTTGTCGATGGGCTGCGAGGAGCGCGAACGGGAGCGTATCGAAACCGCGGTGAAGCGCAATCAATACATCGGTAGCCGGGCCTACGCCGACAAGCTGGAAAAGCTCACCGGGGAGCGTCTTCACTTCCGTGGGCGTGGCCGGCCCAGGAAGAAATAACCGTGGCGGCCCCTTAAATTCGGGCTTTGAATAAGAGCGTAAGTCGCTCTTTTTATTGGTGTTTTTGATCGGTAAAAGGTTGTCTGTCCTGGCCGGATGAGCGATAGTGATCCGTGTCGATCGGAAGCCTTGTGTTTCCCATCGTGGATGAACTTGTTGGTTTTTGCTGTTGTTTATGCACGCTCAACCAGGGCCTTCCCTGCTTCCATATTGGCCCCGAACCAATAAGCCCTGGTTTGAGCGCTTTTTTGTCTCTGGAATACATCTTCGAGGCTCATGGCGTCGCTGTTTGACTCGCACACACCCGGGATTCATTCCCCCCGTAGGAGCCTGCCTGCAGGCGAATTTTTCCCCCAACCAAAAACGTTCGCCAGCAAGGCTGGCTCCTACATGGGTTCCCAAGGCGATAGCTACAATACGATCCGGTGGTGCTTACCATCCGGCAGTTCGATATCGAGCCGGACTTTCCCACCCGCAGCTTCGATATAGCGCTTCAGGGAGGGGCTGCCTGGCGATATCTTCTATCTATGGAAAGAGTGTGCTGGAGGTTTAAAAGGGGAATCTGTCAGCCCGCGAGGAAATGGGTGTCAGCCGCAGCAGTGCGGATGCAGGAAAATAGCTCCTTACAACCGCTTCGTAGTCTCTCCGTGGTAAGCGGCTTTTAAGATTCGAAGCGCAGAGCCTCGATCAGGGCCGCGAGAGCGGGCGGGTGTTGGTGGCGATTCGGGTAGTAGAGATGGTAGCCCTCAAAGACTTTTCGCCATGCGCCGAGTACCTCGACCAGTTCTCCGCGGTCAATATGCGGCGCGACGTACTCAAGTGGGAGATAGGCGAGCCCGAAGCCGTCAAGACAGGCCGACCGGACTTGCGCGATGGAGGTGAAGACAAGCCTTCCGCTCGCACTCACACGCATGTCCTTATCCTTCTTGTGAAGAGTCCACGCGAAGACTTCGCCATGGGTGGGTAAGCGCAGGTTGATGCATTCATGCCGGGTCAGGTCCTGTGGGGTTTTGGGCGGCTCTCGATCCTGAAGGTAGGCCGGAGCACCGACGACGGCCATGGGAATATCCGGCCCGATACGCCGCGAGATCATGTCCTTCGAAACCAGTTTGCCACGTCGTACCCCGGCATCCAGCCCTTCACCGACCACGTCGCCGCGCCGATAGTCGGAGATCAGTTCGAGAGAAACGTCGGGGTAATCCGCCAGAAACCTCCGCAGCCGTGGCCACAACACCGTCTCTATCGCGAATTCGTCCGCTGAAAGGCGCAATCGGCCCGCCGGCCGCTCGCGCAAGGTATCCAACTGATCTAATCCGAGCTTGATTTCTTCGAGGGCAGGGGTCACACGCAAAAGCAGGCGTTCGCCCGCCTCGGTTGGCCAGACACTGCGTGTCGTGCGGTTGAACAGCCGGATACCGAGGCGCTCTTCAAGGTTGCGCACGGTTTGGCTCAGTGCCGATTGGGAAACCCCGAGCCGGGCGGCGGCACGGGTGAAGCTGCCTTCTTGGGCAACAATGACAACGGCGTTCAGATCACGCAGGTTCTCGGGCATTAATAAGTACAGCTAATGGCGACATCCGTATTGTCCCGTCTAGTTTACAGATCGGTCAATCGCTATCTTGGCTGCAATCCGAACAGAGCAGCACCGCTATCCTCGAAAATCAAGGAGGTCGAGATGAAATCCGTTTCCTTCAAGCACAAGACCTGGGAGGTTGCCGCCAACCTGCACCTGCCGAAAGGTTTCGACGAAACCAAAGCCTATCCGGCGATCGTCGTCGCTCACCCGATCAGCTCATGCAAAGAGCAAACCGCTGCAATCTACGCGGACCAGCTTGCCGAAGCCGGCTACCTCTGCCTTGCTTTCGACGCGTCGACGCAGGGGGCAAGCGGTGGACCCGACCAGTACCTGGAGGACCCGGCATCAAGGGTCGAGGATTTCCGCTGTGCCGCTGATTATCTGGTTACCCTGGACTTCGTGGACTCGGATCGTATCGGCGTTCTCGGCATTTGCGGAGGTGGCGGCTACGCGGTCAATGCCGCGCTGACCGAACGCCGCTTCAAGGCCGTGGGCACCGTTGTCGCGGCGAACTACGGACGCCTTTTACGCGAGGCCAATCTCAGTGGTGACTCGGGCCTTTCCGCGCTGGAGGCGATCTGCGCGCAACGCAGTGCCGAAGCGCGCGGCGCCGAGCCGGCAATCACCGGCTACATTCCTCGCAATAAGGAGGAACTGGCACAGTCCGGCATTCAGGACGTGGATGTGGTCGAAGCGGTTGACTACTACACGACGCGGCGCGGACAGCAGCCGGGTTCGCCTAACAAGCTCAACGTGGTCAGCACCCAGGCGGCCTTCGGTTGGGACGCGTTCCACCTGGTTGATAAACTGCTGACCCAGCCGCTGCAGATCGTGATCGGAGGTGGGCAACCCGGTATTTTTGGCTCCTACCGCGATGGATTCGAGCTGTTCGACAAGGCCCGTTCCGACAAGAAAGACCTGTTCATCGTGCCGGGGGCGACGCACTACGATCTCTATGATCAGCCAGAGCCGGTTGCGCAGGCGGCCGGGAAACTGATCGCCTTCTACGATGAGAACCTCTGAAACCGGCGAGCGGAGCGCCAGGTTCATGTTTCAGCCGCTTCGTAGCCCCCTGTGGGAAGCGGCGTTGGCCGCGAATCGGCGCGTCAGGCAAGACCGTCCGAATGGCGTCTCAACGGGAATCGGTCAGGCCGCGATGATACGGAAGCGGGCTGCTTTGGCGATAGGTCGCACCCGATTCTGTTCCCGTTTCAGATCCACGATGCCGTAATGGGACAGCGTTTTCAGGGTACGGGACAAATTACTCACCCTTCGGCCCGTGGTTTCCGCCAAGGTGGAGATAGAGGCTGGCCGGGTTTCCATTATCACCTTGAGCAGTGCGCGATTGTCGTCACTCAGAACCTCGGCGAGGGAGCGCATGGAAGTAAACCAAATTCTGGGTTCCCCCCGAGCGGGCTTGTAGTCGCCCCTGGCGATGGCCAGGGCACGAGAGCGGATCTGTTCCTGGGGAAGAATGCCGATAACCATGGTCTTCATCATCGTTGTCTCTCCACTAACATTCGATCCACATCCTCGAAAAAATCACTTAAAAGCTGTGCGGCATCCGTGAACTCATAAACCGTGCCTTTATCCTTGGCATGCTGATGCCTGTGATCGTGAGCCAGAACACGTCCCGCATACTTGAACTTTCGAGGAGGTTTCACGGCATGAGCGTTGTCATAGCCCAGTATCCGCGCTCCTGGTCGAGAACCGATCCATCCAGATCAAGAAGGGTCGCCATGGCGGGATCACGTCGCATAGAGTATATCATCTGATGATAAGATTGGGTATGCCAGAGCCCTCGTGGATGGCAGAGGAGCGGAGTAGTATGAATTGTGTAGCGGGCGGTATCTGTCAGCCAGCGCGGAAGTTGTTGTCAGCCGAAGCAGTGCGGGTGTAGGAAAATAGCTCCACGTAAAAGAAACCTGGTTGCCGCGGCATTCGCACTTGAAAACGGTGCAGCATCACGAGACATGCTGCGCGTCATTGCGCGTTTGGTGGACTGGTTGAAGGATCCAGAGCAACAATACCTGCAGCAAGGCGTTCTGGAATGGTTGCGTCGGCGAGGGCCACGCCTGGACTCGCAGGTGCCCTGGCAGGAAATTCACAATTTAAGGGAGGCTCATAGCATGTTGGAAGACAGAGTGAGGGTGTGGAAAGCCCAGTTTCGGCGTGAAGGGTTGGCGGAAGGCAGGCAGGAAGGGATCAAACAGGGACTCGAGCAGGGTCTCGAACAAGGCTCCACCACCGAAGCCCGAAACATCCTGCTGCGCCAGCTACGGCGCCGCTTCGGTGAAGTGCCGACGGAGATCGAAATCAGGCTGAACAGCGCCAGCCGGGAACAGCTGGAAGATTGGATCGACCGCGTTTACGAAGTGGAGACAGTGGAGGCGGTTTTCGACTAGCACCCCCCCCCGAGATTCTTCCCCCTGTAGGAGCCTGCCTGCAGGCGAATTCTTTCCCCCCAACCAAAAATCTTCGCCAGCAAGGCTAGCTCCCACAGCGGCTTCGTAGCCCCTGTGGGAAGCTGCCTAGGCAGCGAATCGGCGCACCCCATCAACCGCCCAGACAACGCGACCCCACCTCCGATTCCTCTTCCCAACACAGACAGCCACCTTTCTCTCTGGTTTCGGTAGACGTTTCCCCAGAAGTGTTTCCTTTTCCCCCTTTTATTATTGTCCCCTTTTTATTTTTTGAATTTTTCTCTCAAAAAAGGCGCCGTTTTTGCGTGAGCGACACCGTCTCTTATCCAAAAAAGGTTCCAGGTACATTTTCTGTAAGCCGCATGGTTACTGGGTTTGTGTTTTTTAAAAAAGAAAAAGTGCTTAAGGGGACAGGTAATCTATTGTTTTGATGTTGTGAATCTATTTATCTGGTCCGTGCCGAAGGGTGAACAACCCTCGGGGGCAGTCAACGGCATCCCGCCGTTGGCTGAAGGGGACAGGCCAGGGAGGCAGTCGACCTGTCCAGACTGGAAGTAAAAACGATACACGGCTAACCAAAAAATGGAGGACTTAGCCATGAGTACCAAAATCTTGAAAACGAGTATGCTGGCTTTGGCTGGCGCAGTGGCTTTGGCAGCAGCAGGTAGTGCGAGTGCTGATCCGCTAGGTACTTATTCCACCTGCGAGTATAAGGGGACCACCACCCTTACCTCTGCCAACCTGCCGGCGCCAATCTCTTGTTGGCTGCATGTGGTAGCTAAAGTGAGCTGTGAAGCTGACGTCAACGGCAACCGGCATGTTCACGTTACTGCGGCTGGAGCCAACCCCGGTGACCCGGAATGCGCAGGGTTGGCTTTGGCCAATGTGCCGTGGGGTACCGACCTTGATTCGTCCGGTGGTATTCCTTCAGGTGTAATTGATACCGATCATCTGGGCTCGGGGCTAGCCTCCGTATATTCCTTCCAACCAGGGCTCGGAGTAGCAGTTCCTGTCGCTGGCGGTATATTGAACGGTGTCGTTGGCACTGGAACGGCTTTTGATGAATGTGCTACCCCGGGTGTTGTTCCGACATCCATTGATATCAATGGCTCGTTTCCAGGAGGCGATCCGCAGCTTCAGGGCAGTCTCTCGCTGCGCGGATGTAACTAATAAATATCCAACCGATAGATTTTTTTGATTTGGGCGCGGCTCCGGCCGCGCCTATTTTTTCGCGTCAAGCAAGGTAGTCTAAATCTATTCTAGTTCAGTTCCATGCGGTAGGAGCGGTTCAGCCGAGATTGGAGCCTCGTGTGCATCGATAATCGCCATTATCAGGCCTGAATCCGCTTCTTCTGGCGTTATTATAAAAAACATGGCGTTGATCTATCGACAGTCAGTTTTCCCCGCCTTTCACATGTCATTGTACTAAGTTGTCAGTATTATCCTGGCAAGCACCAGACGTGGCGATATTCAAAGCTCTCAGATGGAAGCGGAAACTTCACATGGAGTGTGAATCTGAGGGTGTTTGGCGGGAAATGTTGTCGATACCGATCATCAAGGTGCTGAGCTCCCTTCATCTTTAATTTGACTGCTCAGTGAGTAGCTATTCCCATAGTGGTAATAGTATCAAGCACTGCTAAGGATTCGAGGGTTGTGAGATATACCCGTACAATCGCTATGACCGCGCCTGCGGTTGTCGGTGTCAATAGCAGCTTTCCTTGGGGGTGGTCCTTCGCTTACTGGTAGTCTTGTTGCGCGGATATGACTGATTGCCATCTGCGCCTATGCGCGGCGAGGTGGGTCACGTTAAACAAAGTACAGCTTCACCGGAAAAAAGCCCCGATCAATCATGATAGGGGCTTGCATCTAGTCCGAAGCTGTTCATGGGAGGCCGCTTAGCAGCTTAGCTTACTTGATTGGCTCCGACACGTAACGAAGATGGGTTCCACGCTCGGGGATCATCAAATTCAGGAAGGTTACAGGCACATTACCTCTTACCTGGACCTCCACGGGGGTATCATTGAATTGTTCAACGATCATCCGCCCGTCCTCCAAGAAGTTGACCGGGCCGGAAAGGTTCATGCTCACGGGAAAGCTATGCTGGTTGTGAGAGATGCGTTCGGCGATATTCGCCTCTAGAAAATTCCGCGTGAGAAGAGGGGCGTCTAGATATAGGTTGACGCCGGCAGACAATGACGGCCCTTGTTCTCCCTCGGAAATATAGGCGGGAATCAGTCCTCCATCCTCCCGGTATCGCATCCGCATAAGCTGAGGACCGGACCCACCCGAATAATCCTGCCCTCGAATACTGATCGCCTTCAAGAAAATCTCAAAGGAGGTAGCGGTGATCTGACCGGGATAGATGTAGGTGAGGATGCCGCCAGCATCTGAATCGAAATGTTGGGTCACTTCCGCGAACAATACTCCATTCAAATAAGAAAACTTGTCTTTTGGGCATTCTTTCGGCGTGCCCGAGTAGCATTGTGGGGTAGGGGCAGGGAAGGCGAAAATGGGAGTGCCATACCCGCCAACAGTATAGGAAGTCTCGCACCCGGGTCTGCCCGGATCTGTTGCTTCCCAGGGGGAGCTCTGATCTTCCCAAGGCGCGAAGGTGTCGTAGGCACAACCGATGCTGGCGCCGATATAGCCATCGTAACCGCTGTCGGGGAAGATCAATCCCTCCTCATCGAACATCTGCTGTCCTTCGGTGAGAGATTGGATGCCAATTAGGGAGGCGAGCACCTTGGCACTGTTCGCAGGCGGGCGCACGCCTTGAGGATCCAGTGGTAGGCCATAATTATCTACGAGGTTTGCGGTGTAAGGGTCTGGTTCTTCCAAGTCGAATCCCGCCGTTTCATCCATGTTATACCCATAAGTCCTTGCAGAGCTGCTGGATGCTCCGTTATAGGGTAGCGAACCAATGTCTGCTGTCTTTTCTAGGATTAGGTTTCGGTTCTTGTCCACGCTGCTACTGAGTCTGAGTAGCTGCAGGACGGTATCGGTTTTTGGAACGCCTTTGAAGTACTGGACCAAGTCCGGACCACCACCCGCCATGGCAGGACTCCTGTCTTCATAGGTCCAGGTGCGTGAAGCGGTGACCTCTCTATCGAAAGGTACTTCCGGCTCATAAAGAATCCGGGTTTCCGGTAAAAGTTGGGTGTTCAGCGGAAGCCCCTTCATATCACAAACTATCAAGTCTGGTTGGGATGGATCGCATTGAGCATGGCTGGATTCCATGTCGTCGTTCGAGACCAGCCGGTAACTATAAAGAGTGCCGTCGTCCTTCCATGGCAAGTCAGGCATGAACTTCAAGGTGTTCCCGGCCATGTCCAACGAGCCGGGTACAGCTTCGCCGGGGGTGCCATCAATGGCGATCTCGTTGACCTGGAAGGTTTTGCCTATGACAACAGTTTTAGGGTCGAGGGGCTTGGAGGTAATGATTATGATGGGTCTGTTGGCTGGCATTTCCGGCAGCGGAAGGATGTCATCGGACGGCAGGGCATGTTCTTCATATCCCGCAGGTACATCGTGTGGGTGAATCCCCCCCCTGCAACGGCCTACTTGGTCGTTGTCTAGATCAAGGGTTGTGTGATCAAGGGCGCAGGGGAAGCCCGGATACAAGCCCATTACATAGGCGGACTTTTCGCTCACAGGCTGCAGATCCCCGAGAGGAGTGAACCTAGTCTGAGCGGTGAAACCGCTTATCCTGTATTGTTGTCGCATTTCAGCCAGCATCCCCAACTCAAATGTCTCATCAAAACTCCCAACCCAAGCCTCCCCCCGCAAATCCATAATCCCTGGATCAAGACTCACCTGGTAGGACAGACTCGGCCCGGTCTCGGTGGGATGCTCCAGCGGATCAGCCGGTTTGATCACGATCGCCGCGCCGTCCACGGTGACTTTGCTGTCCACTTCGGTTTGTACACCGCCTTCATTCTTATAGAGATGTACTTTGCCGGTTACGGATTGGCGGTCCAGCGGGCGGGTAAAGTTCAACACGATGGGATCGGTGGGTTTGAACATGGCGGTCTTATCCAACCCGGTCTGCCCATCTATTCCTAAGGTCCAGCTCTGAAACTCCAACGGCGTGGTGTCTGGCACCGGCGCGGGGGCGTTGAGCTGATCCTTATAGGACTCCAGCTGGAAGCTGAGCATGCCGTGGGCGAATTCCTGGCCGAGCACGTCCGGCTCCACCACGCTGACCGCGTCGATTTTCAGCACGCCTTCCTGCGGATCCACTTCGCCGACGCCGATCAGTTCGATGTGCAGCATGTCCTGGGTAAAGCCGCCGTTGGCGCGGGCTTCGTCGGTGGTGATGGCCACGTCCATGAACAGCCGCACGATGCGCAGGGCGTCGGCGCGGTTGTGGGTGTCGTAGGGGTTGGGCACCAGGTAGCCGGTGGCGTCGCTGAGGAAGTGCATTTTCACTTCGCCGGATTCAAAGCCGGCGGGCACTTCGCCGCCGATCAGCACGTCCAGGCTGGTGCCGCTGAGGATGGTATCAGCGGGGATGCGTACCGGGGTGACGTCCGGGTAGACGGTGACGTCGCCCAATTCCGCGCGCACGTCGCCGCTGGCCTGGGTGACGTTGTCCTGGCCGAGCAGGGTGGCGTTCACCGGCACTTCGTTCACCGGTTTGCCGGTGAGCGGGGAGGTGCGGGTGCGGTTTTCCGAGTCGGTGATGCGCTGTACCAGGATGGCCGGCTCGCCGCGCGGTGATGAGTCTTGCGGGGTGACGGTGAGTTCGTGGCCACCAAATGTATTGCCGAAGGTGCTGGCCAGGCCGTCGCCCAGGGTGAGGGTGTAGGTCTCTCCCGGAGTGAGGTGCTCGGGCGCGGGGTCCAGGGTCATGTAGGGCCCTTCGGTGAGCAGGCGGGCTTCCACCAGCTCGCCACTGCCGTCCACCAGGGCCACGGTGTCCGCCGGCGTGGTCCCGTCGCCCGGGTTGAGGCCGTAGCGGGCGCTGGTGGGGTCGATGGGCTGAGTGAACTGGAAACGGAAAGTAGAAAAGTCCATCACCGGTTCTTCGACGTCACCGCTGGGGATGGCGCGGGTGAGGGTGAAGTCGTCGTCGGCCACCACCAGGGACTTCGGGCCACGTTGCAGCGCGCGGGTGGTGAAGTGGATATCCCGGTTCGGTGCCTTGCCCACGCTCAGTTGCACGCCGCGCAGGGTCACGGTGTAGTCGGTGAGCGGTTGCAGTTTTTCCGTGGGTGTCAGCAGAATGCTGCGGCCGTCGGCTTCCACTTTGCTGTAGGTGACGGGGACGATGTCCCCATCGGCGCCCCCAAGGCGCAGTTTGATATTGTTTTCGGCGGCGGCCAGCTCGATGTCGCTGGAGAACCGCAATACCACCGGAGCGGGGATTGCCACTTCACTTTGCCCGTCGTCCGGATAGGCGTAGAGCAGGCTTTGCCGCTGGGCGTCGTTGGCGTCATTGCCGGGCATGCTGGAGCCGTCGCTGCCGCCACAGGCGGTGAGGACGGTGGCGCAGGCGGTTATTAATAAGGTCCCGTAGAGGGTCCGGTTAAAGGTTCCGCGAATCATAAGGTTCTCCCCCCTTAAAACTGCATGCTGATGGAGGCGGCGAAGACATTGACGTCACCGTCGGTCTTGACGCGGTCATTGTTGCCGGTCTGGTCGGAGATCAAACGGAAGTCCCGCTCGCCGATGGCGTGGTACTGGTAGGCCAGGTCGAAGCGCACCGGGTGGGCGAAGCCGTAGACGCGCTGGGCGGTGGCGTGGAAGCCCAGGCCGAAGATGGTGCGGCGGGCGTCCAGATAGTTGATCTCTTTGTTGACGCCGGTCTCCAGCGGCGATTCCTGATAGGCGATCCCCCCGGAGAAGCCGATGCCGGGCTCGAACTCGTACTCCACGCCAATGCGGGGAATAAAGGTGTCACGGAACTGCAGATCCCCCACGTCCTTGATGTCGTCGTGGCCGGCGGTGAGTTTGTCTTCCAGCTTGGACCATTCCTGGAACTCGAGGGCCACGCCGGTGCGCCATTTACCTTTTTTGACCTGAGTGCCGAACACATAGGTGTTGGGCTGGTAGGAGTCGATGGTGCTCAGGTTAATAAACAGACCGGGCTCGGGGATGGTGCCGGGAATGATGGTGTTGGCGTCGACGCTGACGCGCGCGTAGGAGTAGCCGCGGAAGGCGAAGGCGGTCTCCACGCCGTTGTACCAGCAGTCGGCGTCGGGGCAGAAGGTCTCCTTCCAGTCCAGGCTCATGCTGAGGATGGGCCGCAGTACCG
>Ga0114898_1000308_pt1 | contig 40782 bp, 52 predicted proteins | sample Malvired_Geostar_FD_83496 | JGI IMG/M metagenome (GOLD analysis project Ga0114898, IMG submission 83496) | Marine viral communities from the Global Malaspina Expedition - Malaspina viral metaG DeepMed_Geostar | ecosystem: Environmental > Aquatic > Marine > Oceanic | place: Mediterranean Sea...
ACGAGCTAGAGTTTCCTGAGGAGGTGCTATTTGAGCTTTAAAGTAGGTGATGAGGTTAGGATTCGTCGGTCCTCCGACTATTACGGTGATGATATGTCTAGTAACCCCAGAGATGTTATAGGGGTGGTAGGAAGCGTAGATACTGGTACCTATCACCGGGACAGCCACTCGATTTACGTAAACTGGCCTGGTTGTTCAAACAACTACAGGGGAGAGGACCTAGAGAGACCAGAGAAAATATTATTGGAGATATAGTGAAATGGTTGAGTTTGTTATGATATATAAGAGCGGACACGAGAAGGAGTTTGACGATGTACCTTGCTTTGGTAGCTTGAACGAAGAGCACGACTCTTTCGAGGCTGATGAAGGGGAAGAGATACAAGAGATAGTCTATAACCTAGGGCACGAGCTAGAGAACGATGATCTAATAGAGTTGATGAAGACCCATCCAGTATTGTCCAAGCCTGTAAGGTATGTAGATAAGGGGGGGTATATATCTGTGTCTCCTGATTACCCTGCTGACTTAGTTCTAGGGTGTCTTAGCTTTGCCCGTACCTTATTCACTAATAGACACGGTTTCAAGGTACGTGAACTAATCAGGGTAGGGTTAAAGCCCGTGGTGGCAGCCTTCTTGGTGGACAGCACTACCAACAATGGCAAGCGAATGTTCAGGTACATAGAGGAGAGTCTGGTACAGGACTGGCCACTAAGGGACTTTATAGATTGGCTAGAGAATCCAGTAGATAGGTCTATCGAAGAGATATACTCTACCTCCCTTACGTATACATCTATAAAGACAAGTCTATCCGGTAAGGACTATAACCTGTATGACTACCGTGAATCCAGAGAGGATACACCTAGTCAGGTAATGGAGTTAATAACCTGGGAAAAAGGCAGAGATTTTATTTACAACACAGAGGGGAAAGAACTATGTTAGATATACCATTAGTAGGGTGCGATCCAGAGGTATTTTTGAAGCGAGGTAATACTATCATCAGCGCTATCGGGGTTGTAGGGGGAAGTAAAGAGAATCCCTTACAGGTTGAAGATGGTACGTTGCAAGAGGATAACATCCTCGCGGAAATAGGGATAACACCGGCATCCGATAAAGAGTCTTTCGTGAATAGAGTATCCAAAGTACTGGGTATACTTATGGAACGTACTTCCTGTAGTATAGACTATTCAAGCAGTCATGTGTTCACTAAAGAATGGTTGAGATCACAAGGAGGTAAGGCTCTTACGTTTGGATGCGATAGGGACTACAATGCATATACCGGGATGGTTAACCCTAAGCCATCAGGTAAGACCCTTATCAGGAGTGCGGGTGGGCATATACACTTAGGTAGGTCTGACATAGACCTGATCAAGCTAGTGAAGACAATGGATCTGTACCTAGCTGTACCCTCCATTCTAGCCGATAAGGATACAGACCGTAGGTCTTTGTATGGTAAGGCAGGGTGCTACAGAGAGAAACCATACGGGGTGGAGTATCGCACTCTCAGTAATTTCTGGTTGAGAAGTAAGGATAAAATGGGGTGGGCCTACGAGCAATCTGTGAGAGCAGTACTAGAACACAAAGATATTGATCTACCAGAGGAAGGTATGGTACAGGCGTGTATTAACACCAGCAGTGAGTCTCTGGCTTTAGAACTCATAGGCCAGTTCAACTTGGTTGAATGTCCCTAGGGAGGTAGCTATGGAGTTTAAAGTAGGGGATAGGGTCAGACTTTGTAAGGATTCTAGGTACGGGGACCACTCAGATACTCAGGGTAAGGTCGTAGATATCGACGCGTTTAGTGCCAGTTACCGATATAGGGTAAGGTGGCGGGGTAATTATTGGACGTGGTGCTACAGGGGAGAGGATCTAGAGCTTGCTGAGGAGGTGTTGTATGAGATTTAAGGTAGGTCAGAGGGTGTTTTTTAACCCTTATTACACAGAGGAGATAGTAGGCATAGGCATTACTTGTGGACATAGAGAGATTTACAATGTAATCTATATGTCACCTGACGCCACTGACGAAGTGAATATTTCAACGGAGGGCGGATTGTCATGGTATGCAAGGGACCTCTACTTGCTTCCAGTAGAGGAAATTTTATTAGAGATAGGAGAAGATGAATGAACAGAGATGATTTTAACATGTACTTGGCAGGTTCTTTCTTTGCTACAAAGGAAGGGGATCTTATATTCATAGAGGAATGTGACGATGATGACAATGTTCACTGCGTGGTATATGATACGGAGCATGACACCTACTCAATGACCATTGATATAGAGGGGATTGAGGACACACTGGACTTTAACGGCTTTGATCTTAAACCCTTCGAGGTGGACGGGCTTGCGTATAGTCCATCCTACTCCTCCATGAGAGGGATTAAGGACGGAGTTAATAACAGGCGCATCACACTGGCACCTATGGGTCACACCCGATCCAGGGACTGTTCACGAAAAGATATTGTGAGGATGTATTTTGATCCAATCGGTACAGTAGAGGATGCCTTGAATGTTATATCTAGCGGACAAAAACGATATTGTTCCATAGGTGACGGTTTTTACTTGGCTCGTCAGGTATCCACCGAAGAGGATAAAGAACCTTTCTGTAGTGTACGGGTAACGATGACCGATGAAGGGGATCTCCGTGTAGTCTCGGAAGATTTTGATGCCATCCTTTCCAGTTTTAGCCCTTGTAGTCCTCTACCAAGCGATAGCTCGGTACAACAGCAGAAAGGGTTTACCAGCATCAAGACACTAGGGGAATGGCTAGAGGGTAAGATTGGCTCCCCTCCTGGCACAGTACCTACTGTAGTGCTCGATCACTACATGGAATGGGCAGAGAGGAACTTAAATGAAACTCCTAGGCTAGAGCTGTCCCGTCATGGGATGCCTTTGTGTGTCCTAGGAGAGGAGATACCAGAGTTTTTCAAGGGTTTACCTAAACTTAACAATTACATAGAGGCGCTTACAAATGAATTCACATCAGTTGCTATGCGGAATAGAGCTTGAGACAGAAGGTAACTACATGGTAGGTGTGTCATCCGATTACTGGGATTTCCACGAAGACGGTACGTTACGTGGTCCACACGCTGAGTTTGTTCTCAAAGAACCTACTCTTATGGGTGATCTCGACCCTGCCTTTAGAGAGCTAAGTACCTTCATACATTCTTTCCCTGTCAATGTAACCCCTAGGTGTGGGTTACATGTACATATAGATGTTAGGGACTTATCTCATAAGGAGATATATAGTGCCTGCCTTGCATACACTTTACTAGAGAAGTTGTTGTATAAGATATCGGGAGATAGATCTAATAATAAGTTCTGTGTACCCGTGCTTAGTTCAGCATACGTAAGGGATGCAATAAGCAGGCTGTATATCGACAGAGACAGCGGTACCAGGGAGAAGCTGTATTCAGGACTCAACCTAGCCTCTATCCGGGAACTAGGTAGCATTGAGTTCAGGATGCACTCAGGTACGTTGGATACAGAGGAGATACACGACTGGGTGTACATACTACACACCTTGGTACTACGTGCCTCTGCCTTACCTCCTGAAGATATCATACAGGCAGGACAAACGTACCGTAGCTTCTATTCGTTTGTGGTTGATACACTCAGGCTTACAGCCCGTCCCTCTCGTCTGGCAGCCGAACTGGATAAACTGAGAGATTGTTGGAAAACATACGAAACAAAGATAACTGAGCAGATACACTTCCGTGCTCTACAACTAGACAAGTAAGGAAATAATTATGTGTGGATTAATAGGTGTGGTAGGAGATATCACTAAGCTAGACATCTCATTCTTTAGGCAGGCTCTGGCAGCTAATGTTGTACGTGGGTGGGACAGTACAGGTGTGTCAGCCTTCACAGATGAGTCAACGAACAAGCACCATAACTCTGATTATGTGTTGTGGTCACACAAAGAGGCTATAACAGGGTCAGAGGCAGCATGTGACAAGGAATTTAATGCAGTGTTTAATGATCTTGGGAACATTGCCATCATGGGACATAACCGTGCAGCTACAGTAGGTGATGTTACACGAGAGAATGCTCACCCTTTTTCTCACGGTAATCTATCCCTCATGCACAACGGTACATTGACCGATACCAGCGTACTGGATGGTGATTTTGATACTGACAGTGAACAGATAGCCTATACATTATCTCTCGCTACAGACAAGAAGGCTGTGTTAGAGAAGATAGAGGGGGCCTTTGCCCTGTCATGGATAGACGTAGGTAATAATACCTTTAACCTAGCCCGTAATGATGAGCGATCCCTGTATATAACCTACAGCAATAAAGGAGACACCCTTTACTATGCATCCGAGGCAAAGATGTTGGAGTGGCTACTATCCAGAAACAAGATATTGCATGGAGATATAATCCCTCTCCCGGTAGGGGAGTGGTTGACTGTAAAACTATCTAACTGTTCACGGGGCGTAGCCTTAGATACTGAGGTAACGAAGTTCACCCCCTTTGTATTACCGTCATGGACAAGCAAGTACTACCAACAAGCATACGGTGGGGGTTCATACTTCGGTACAGAGGCAGGAGAGACCGTTAACTTTCAGATTGAGAGTATCCTTAAAAGCCACCACAGTGAGGGTGCGTACAACATAACAGGTTACTCGATGGAATCTAATGCAGATGTTAAGGGGTATGCTTTCTCTGAGGAGTCTATTAAGGGCTTCTCTATAGGGGATAATGTCTCTGGTGTCAGCGGGTGTACCAGTTACTACAATCAAACCAGTGGATATGAAACAATTGTCCTTAAGAAGAATGAACTATCTATAGATGGGACAGCAAGTAATACTATCATAGATACGCACACTTGCTCATACTGTAACACCAAAGTGGCAAATGTTACAAACATTGCAAACTTAGACGTTTGTGATAACTGTATCGACGAAGTGAAGGACATACTGAATACAGATACACGGGGATCAAACCTAAACACAAGGGGATAACTAATGATATTCATAGCACCGTACCGTATGGCATTCCCGACTGCCCGAAGAATACGTGAAGTCTTACCTAACTCACGTATAATCAAGTATCGCAATTCAAGATTTAACTGGAACCGTAGTAGAGGGACCGTATTGAATTGGGGTAGGTCTGACATACCGCCTACAAACAGACAAGTTATTAATCAACCCCACGCCATCAGTGTGGCAGCTAACAAAAGACGGTTCCTAGCCGGTTGCGAGGAGAATAATATCCCAGCACCTAGGTTATTGTCCGAGGATCAATGTATAAGCACCTTAGAGGAAGGGAAGGTACTACTAATACGTACACCCTCTTCCTTCGGAGGGAAGGGTATAAAGGTAGTAAGAGGCACAGAGGAGTTTCATGGTATACCACTTAATCACATGGCAGTACAATTCTTCCCTAAAGAGACTGAGTTTAGAGCACATGTATGGGGGGATGAGATAATTTTCCTAACGCAGAAGCGGAGTAAACGGGGGGTTGAGAGGGAGAGAGACCAGAAGCTAGTGTGGAGTCATTCTAACGGCTATGTACATTGCAGACAAGATGTAGAGTGCCCTGATGGACTAGAGGAGCTAGCTATAAAATCAGTAAAGATGTGTGGTCTACACTTCGGTGCGGTAGATATTATGTTGAATAAGGATGGGGTACTAAGGGTACTGGAGGTTAATACAGCGCCTGGACTTACAGGTCAGGTATTGGATAAGTATCTGGAGGTTATCCGTGAAATTTAATAAAGGTGATATAGTAAGAGTACGTAAGGACTCTCGGTATTATGGAAGGGTTGCCCCACCAGATATTCCAGGCGAGGTCGTAGGTATCTCCCTGAGTGACCCTATTGTTTACGTAAAGTGGCCACCACAACGTCAACGTGTTGGTGACTTCATGCCTTCTTTCTATGAGGTAACGGAAATGGATATAGAACTAAATGAGGAGGTGTTGTATGAAGTTTAAAATAGGGGATGAGGTTAAGATTAGAAAAGACTTACCTATGATAGGATCAGCCTATAAACCTAGAGATGTTATAGGTAGGGTAATAGATATCCTAGGTTATGAATACCCTGTAAGGGTAACGTGGCCTAATGGTCGGAGTCGTAATTATAAGGAGTACGAGCTAGAACTTACTGAGGAGACACTATATGAAATTTCGAGTCGGTGATAAGGTTAGGATCAGGAAAGATTCTAAGTACTATGTAGCCGGTCGTAGTAACCCTAAAGACACTGCCGGCATTATTGAAGAGATAGGACCTTGCCGTAACTGGCAGAGCCACATGATCACCGTAAAGTGGCCTGATGAATGGAGTAATAATTATAGGGTGTATGACCTAGAATTAGATGAGGAGGTGTTGTATGAAATTTAGAGTGGGGGATAAGGTCAGGGTTATACATCCAAAGGACAGTGAGGAGGCGGAGTTACGGGAACACCAAGCCCCTTACTGGATAAGAAGGATGGGAAGCATGAAAGATGTATATAGTATAAGTAGAATATCGTATGCTGGTTATATACAGGCGGGTGGTGATTATTACTTCCATCCCGACTGGCTGAAGTTAAGCGAAGAAATATTGTGGGAGATACAAGATACTGAATGAACTAATACATGCATCAAAGGTCAAAAAGGGGATTACCACTATAAGAGAGGGACATATGCTAGACACAGATTATCAAAAATTTATACACAAGACACGTTATGCACGATGGATAGATTCTGAGAAACGAAGGGAGGAGTGGGAAGATACTGTAGATAGGTATGTTGACTTCATATCCGCCCAGGCAACGTCACACGGGTACCAGTTAAATGAAACCGTGTACCACGAAATACGGGACAGTATATTAAACCTAGAGGTCATGCCCTCTATGCGGGCACTGATGACTGCCGGTACTGCATTAAGCAGGGATAACATTGCAGGATATAACTGTGCCTTCATCGATATAGATACACCTCGTGCTTTTGATGAGGTAGTGTATGTATTAATGTGTGGTACAGGAGTAGGCTTCAGTGTAGAGGCCAGAAACATAGATAAATTACCAATCATATCGGAGGAGATGTATGAAACAGACACAACAATCAGAGTCGTGGACTCAAAGATTGGATGGGCTAAGGCATACCGTGAATTATTGTCACTACTCTATGCAGGCCAGATTCCCAGATGGGACACCAGTAAAATCAGACCGGCAGGAGATAGGCTCCGCACTTTTGGTGGCAGAGCGAGCGGTCCAGAACCTCTTGAAGACCTGTTCAGGTTTACAATTGAAGTATTCACAAACGCAAGAGGTCGAAGACTAAGACCCATAGAAGTACATGATATTGTCTGTAAGATTGCAGACATTGTTGTAGTGGGTGGGGTAAGACGCAGTGCCTTGATAAGTCTCAGTGACCTGAATGACAGTGACATGAGGGCAAGTAAGTTTGGTGCGTGGTGGGAATCTAACGGTCAGCGTAGACTGGCAAACAACTCTGCCATATATCGTTGCACCCCTTCTATGTCTAACTTCCTATCTGAGTGGAGGATGTTATACGAGTCAAAGTCTGGTGAGAGAGGTATATTCAACAGAGAGGCTTGCGTCAATAAGATAAAAGAGGTAGGGCGGAGAGATCCTGACTACCACTGGGGTACAAACCCTTGCTCTGAGATTATCCTCCGGTCTTGTCAGTTATGTAACCTAACCGAGGTTGTCATACGAGCTGATGATACCGCTGAGTCACTTAAGAGGAAAACACGTGTAGCTACAATCATAGGTACTATACAATCTACCCTGACGGATTTTCGTTATGTAAGGAATATATGGAAGAGAAACTGTGAGGAAGAGAGGCTGCTAGGTGTTAGTTTAACAGGTATAATGGACCATCCTGTGATGAATGGAACTGCTATAAGCAGCCAGTTCTATGATTTCATAGGTCCAGAGGATGAGCCTACCTACATCACCTTAGCGGAAGTCTTACAGGATCTACGGGAGATAGCGGTAGACACAAACAAACTATGGGCTGAGAGGTTTAGTATAAACCAATCAACAGCAATCACCTGTGTCAAACCCAGCGGTACAGTCTCTAAGCTAGTTAACACCAGTAGTGGTATACATGGGAGGTTTGCCCCTCACTATATACAACGCATCAGGAATGATATCAAAGACCCTATTACACAGTTCTTTGTTGATCAAGGTATGCCTTATGAAGTAGATGTAATGAACAAAGATAATCTGGTATTTAGTTTTCCCATCAAGTCTCCTGATACCTGTAGGTTATCAAGAGATATGTCCGCTATAGAGCAGTTGAATATGTGGTTATACTACCAAGACTATTGGTGTGAACATAAGCCTAGTTGTACGATCTACTATAAAGAAGAGGAGTTCCTAGCGGTAGGTGATTGGATATACAAGAACTTCGACAAAATCTCCGGGGTTAGTTTTATACCTTTCGATGATCATACGTATCAACAGGCCCCTTGGGAAAAGATAGACGAAGAGGAGTATAATAAGATGGTGTCAGAGATGCCAGCAATTGAGTGGGATAGACTACGTGAGTATGAAGAGGATGACAATACCACCAGCTCACAAGAACTGGCATGTACAGGAGGTAGTTGTGAAATCAATGTTTAACATAGGAGATGAGGTTAAGATTAGAAAAGATTCTGTGTACTATAGAGATGGCCCCGGTAATCCTACAGACACTGTAGGTAAGGTCGTAGGTCACTACACCCAGAATATATATATTGCTTACGTAAGGTGGCCTGATGGCCGGGGTAATAGTTATAGGGAGTGTGATCTAGAGAAACCAGAGAAGACACTATTGGAGATATAGAGTGAAAGTACCTTGTCCAGCATGTAGAGAGAAAGGGCGTGATCAGTCAGGAGACAACCTAGAGGTATATCCTGATGGTCATGCCCATTGTTTTAGTTGTGGACACCATGTCCCTAAATATACCGAGGAGATACAACATGAACCAACAGGATATTCAAAGATGAATATAGAAGAGGCAAGTACCTTACCCATCAGGTCACTCTCTCATAAGCCCATATCACGAGCTGTCTGCGAGAAGTTCGGGGTAAGGGTAGAGATAGGCGAGGAAGGGGGTATTGATAAAGTATACTACCCTTATTTTAATCCTAAAGGGGAGCTTGTAGCTTACAAAGTTAAGTGCCCAAACAAACCAAAGAAGGAGAGATATTACTGGATAGGTTCACCGGCTGAGGCAACCTTGTTCGGTATGAATGCAGTACGTAGAAAGGGGAATCTACTTGTCGTTGCAGAAGGGGAGGATGACTGTCTTGCCATATCGGAGATGTTGGCTGGTATGGGTAAGAACTACAACATTGTCTCTATCGCAAACGGGGCAAGTACCTCCGGTAAACTAGACCCCTCTGTGAAAAAAGGCATAGACTTCTTCAGTAACTACAAAAGTATCGTGTTGAATCTAGACATGGATGAGCCGGGCAAGGCAACCACAGAGTCTATGGCTTACTGGCTAGCCCCCTTCTCTAGTGTTAGAGTCATGTCTATCCCTAGGAAAGATGCCGGTGAGTTGTTAATGAATGGTGAGTCAGGTGTATGGTTTGATTGCCTCTCCGATGCAACAGAATATAAGCCAGATGATATAGTTTCTTTTGGAGATATAAGCCTTGAGGAGCTTATGAAACCATTAAAGGAGGGGTACTCACTACCCTTCCCTATCTTACAAAAGAAGCTAAGCGGCTTAAGAAAAGGTGAGGTTAGTCTCATAACCGCAGGGTCTGGGGTAGGTAAGACTACCTGGCTAAGGGAGGTAGCCTACCACCTAGCCTCTGAACATGGTTTACGTGTAGCCCATATATTCTTAGAGGAGCAAGTGAAGAAGACTGTAGCCAGTTATATCGCTATCGACAACAGTGTACCTATTCCTAAGTTAAGAATAGATCCTACCATTATATCTGAAAAACAATGGAGGGATAGCTACGATAAGTTCACCAAGGAAGACAGATTATTCTTTGTTGATCACTTTGGTAGTCTAGCATCTGCTCAGCTCGTTGATAAGATGAGGTACCTCGTACACTCCTGTGATTCAGATTTCATCATCTTAGATCACATCTCGATGGTAATATCAGGACAGGAATCTAACAACGAAAGGAAAGATATAGATCTGTTAATGACCAATCTAGCTGCGTTTGTTAATGAGACGGGTGTGGGTATAGCTGCCGTAGTCCACCTTAAGCGACCATCTAGTGGTTCTTTTACAGAAGGCAAGGAGGTCAGTCTGAGTGATCTGAGGGGGTCAGGTGCCTTAGAACAATTAAGCTGGAATGTCATAGGACTGGAACGTAATCAACAAGATCCTGAGAATAAGAACGAGTCTCAGCTAAGGTTATTGAAGAACAGGGAGTGGGGTTCACTAGGAATATGTGATACTTTAATATTTAACCCGGACACTGGCCGTATGTCAGCTCATAACAGTGAGGAGTTTTGATATGTTTAGAATAGGAGATAAGGTTAGGATCAGAAAAGATTCTGATTACTATGGGAATGGTCGTAGTAACCCTAAAGGTACTGTAGGTGTGATCCATCTGGACCAAAGGGATCGCGAGTACTCTTACAGCGTAGACTGGCTCAATGGTTATCTAAACAGTTATAGGGAGTATGATCTAGAGCTTGCTGAGGAGATATTGTATGAAACAGGCTGTCTTTGATATAGAAGGAGATGGTTTACTAGATACCATAACTAAGACATGGTGTATTGTTATATATGATGTAGGTGAAAATAAGGTCCTTAAGTTTCGCCCAGACAATATAGCGGAAGGGGTGGAGATCCTTAGTAAGTATGATTGTCTTATTGGTCACAACATAGTTCACTATGATATCCCAGCTATACATAAGCTTACCGGTGTTAGACTGGAGCCTAGCCTTATATACGACACTTTAATACTCAGTAAGTTACTTAACCCAGACAGGGAAGGAGGCCACTCGTTAGAGTCCTGGGGTAATAGACTGGGGGATCATAAGATAAGCTTCAATGATTTCTCACAATTCTCGGAAGATATGTTAACCTACTGTGTTCAGGATGTTAAACTTAACTTCAGGGTGTATAATGAGATACTTAAAGAGGCCGGTGATTGGGACTGGTCAGATTCATATCGTAGAGAGTTACGTGTAGCACAGATAGTACATACCCAGGAAATGCACGGTGTACTGTTTGATAAAGAACTAGCTGAGAGATGTCTTGAAGAACTTATATCTTATATGCAGGACATAGAGTCAAAGGTAGAACCCCTACTACCGAATAAGAGGATACCTAACAGTAGACTTAAATACCCACCGAAGAGGAGGTTCAAGAAGGATGGTTCTCCCTCTGCACTGGCAGAGAGGTTCTTCGGGGATAGACTTAAGAAGGTTATAGATTTTGGGGAGGGAGGCTGGGACAGGTGGTTCGTAACCCACCCTAACGGTCAGGAAGTACCTCTAGAGGAGGCCAACGCCCCTCTAGCTACATATGAACCTATGTCCCTATCCAATCAATCAGATCTCAAGGAGTGGTTACAGTCATTAGGATGGGAACCCACGGTGTGGAATGTAAGAGTGGACAAGGCAACAGGGCAGAGGAAAAGGACAAGCCCTAAGTTCACTGATCAACAAAAGAACATCTGCCCTAACCTTCTTAAGCTAGGGGGCAAGGTAGATTTTATCAGGGATGTTGTACTATGGTTGTCATATCGTAGTCGGAAGAACGTCATAAAGTCGGACAATGGTACAGGGTGGTTACACAACCCTAGGTTAGAGGTAGACGGTAGATTGTCTGCTTCAGCAGATACTATAGGGACTAACACTGGACGTTTTGCTCATAGAGTAGTGGCAAATATACCTAGGGTCAGTAGTATATACGGACATGAGATGAGGAGTTTATTCACCGTATCTGAAGGTAAGTACCTGGTTGGATGGGATGCCAGTGGACTAGAGGCAAGGATAGAGGGACACTATACATCACGTTATGATGAAGGAGAGTACGCCAGGGAGCTATTAGAAGGAGATGTTCACCAGAACAATGCTGATGCGTTTGGATGCGACAGGGACACTGCAAAGCCCGTTAAGTATGCACTCTCATACGGAGCTAGAGGACCGAAGGTAGCAGCTACGCTAGGTGTATCAAAAGAGGAGGGAGAGAGACTGTTCAATGCTTTTTGGGATAAGAACTGGTCACTACGAGAATTGAGAGATAATCTACACAGATACTGGGTGGCAAAGGACAAGAAGTTTATCTTAGGATTAGATGGTAGGAAAGTAATGACCCGATCAGCCCATAGCCTGATAAATACTCTATTCCAGTCAGGAGGTATTATATGTATGAAGGAGGCTATGATCTTATGGTATGACTGGGTTAAGGATGAAGGTTTGGATGCCCATCAAGTAATTCATTATCATGATGAGGCTCAGGCAGAAGTTGATGGGAACTTAATTGAATTTAAGGTGTATAATACTATAGAGGAGGCAAAAGCATTCACAGATGACCGTATATGGTCAGGGATCATAGAGGAAGGAGACAAGATATATCGAGGTTATTCCCGAGCAGGAGAGTTAGGTGTATTGAGTATCAGGGAGGCAGGGAAACGTCTAGGGCTTAGTGTCCCCTTAGATGCAGAGTATTGTATAGGTAGAACATGGGCACAAACACATTAACAACGAGGTAATATTATGACAGCTATTGTAAATCAAGAAGTCGAAACAGCTAGCCGAACAGGTAAGGGAGTGAAGATTAACGGTGAGTGGTATAACTCAAAGTTCCCGGTATTTTTAGATGTATCAAAAGGTACTGTAGTCTCTTTTGAATATACAGAGGGTGCTAGCGGAGGTAAGTTTGTAAAGGGAGAGGTGTCAGTAGACCAATCATCTGCACCCCCTAAGAAGAAAGGTAAGTCATCTAGTAGCTCTGACTACGGTGTAGGTGCAGCAGCAGGGATGGCCATTAATAATGCCGTTACCCTGTGTCTAGCTGAGAAGGGCACCTATGAAGAGGCATACGTCAAACGTAAGGCAGTGGAGATCTATCAACTAGCAGAGGAGTTCAAATCTCGTGCCATGGCTGGTGAGTTTGATATTAAACGTGAAGAGGAGGTAGTGGAAGAAGCACCTACATCAGATCCTGTTACGGAGTCACCTGCCCCTTTCTAAGGTAAATGCAATGAGTAAGAAACATGTTTATATAGAGTATGTGGACTCATCAGCAGAAGTATTTTCTGAAGTAACTATCTCGTGGGGACAACAGGACCAAGCTCTTGTTGTCACTCATGAGGATGAACACAACGGATATAGCTGGATACCTTACGGGTTTGTTAAAAGGGTGTGGGTTCAAGACAATCCTATATGGTTTGAGGAAGAAGAGGAGTAAATAATGAGTGATGTGATATCCGTGTTAGATCACGGCCATGTCAGGTTAGTAGAACATATGGGTAGTGATTTATCTATTGCGCGTAATGCGAGGATATCATATGATGCTGAGTGGAGAGCGGGAGAAGATAAAGGAAGTGATACTAGACTCATACGGTACTTATATCGTAATGGCCATACCAGCCCCTTTGAGTCAGTAGTATTTACTTTCGATGTCAAGGCACCGCTCTTCGTAGTACGTCAGTGGCAGAGACACCGAACACAATCTTATAACGAGATCAGTGCTAGGTATAGAGAACTACCCGATGAAATGTATATTCCCGATAAGGAGGTGATCACAAAACAATCCGAAGATAACAAACAGATGAGGTCAGAAGAGTTAGTAGACAATCCAGAAGTAATTAGGGAACTCATTGAGTCTACAAACAAGGAGTCTTTTGCAGCCTATAAGGAGCTAATCAGGCAGAATTGCCCTAGAGAGTTAGCCAGATCTGTGTTACCTGTAGGTATTTATAGTCATATGTTCACCACCGTTAACCTGAATAACCTGTTTAAGTTTATTGCAGAACGGACACATGAACATGCTCAGTACGAGATTCGGGTATACGCTCATGCGTTACTCGAACTCATTGAACCTATCGTTCCTGTAGCGGTAGCAGCATTTAAGGAGAAGATGAATGAAAACTGTTAAATTGATAGGCTCTATTTTGATTTTACTGGGATACACTGCGCTACTCATCATAGATTGGAAGATAGGGCTGGCAGTTATGTCATTAACTGTAGGTGTGAATATGGTTAATACTGTTAATCTTACTGAGTCATTAGCAAAGCTTATGGATGAAATAGCTAAAGAATTGGAGAGTGTGTAGTGAACATATTAGTTACAGGGCATGGTCGTCACGGTAAAGATACCTTCTGTGAGGTGTTAAGGTATCATGGCCTTACCTTCACCAGCTCATCCCTTCAAGCAGCAAAGAATTATATATTCCCTTTATGGGGTAAGTACCGGTATGATACAATAGAGGAGTGTTATAATGATAGACATACAGGGGACAATAGGGCCATATGGTATAAACTTATACAGGAGTATAATACACCAGATAAATCCAGACTAGCCAGAGACATATTATATAGGAATGATGTGTACTGTGGAATGAGATGTAAAGAGGAGTTATCTGCCTGCGATAGGATTTACCTATTTGATATAAAGATATGGGTCGATGCTTCAGACAGGCTCCCCCCGGAGTCTAGTGACAGCATGACAATAACCAAGGACATGTGTGATATTATTATAGAGAACAACGGCAGCCTGGATGAGTTCCTGAGCAAAATAGCTTATCTGGCAAATATTCTTGCATGTGCAAACAAAACGGAGGTTTTAATATGAAACTAGATGAATACCAAGCTGAAGCAGGTGAGTTTGCGCTATACCATAACCATGACAGTGGAGAGGATGAGATAGCGATGTATCCTTTCCTTGCCCTATCAGAAGAGGTAGGTGAGGTTAATGGTAAGATAGCTAAGTCCCTACGAGGAGATAAGGAACTAGAAACCTATGATATAGCGAAAGAGTTAGGGGATGTACTCTGGAATCTATCAGAGTGTGCTAGACAGATAGGATGGAGGATGTCTGATATAGCTCAACTCAACATCAATAAACTTGATGCACGTCAGAGAGCAAACACCATAAAGGGTGACGGTGATGACCGTTAAGGAGTACCTGTATGCTAGCACTAATTGATGCTGATATTTTACCTTACGAACTAGGGGCTGTCTTTGACGAGACAGTCTCTCCCGGTCATGTATATCAAGCAGTTGATGATAAGATCAATACTATCATCAGAGGAGCAAAGGCACATGATGCAGTCTACTTCTTAACTAACAGTAAGGCAAACTTCAGGTTGGCACGTGCTACGGTAGCCCCTTACAAGGGACAACGACCTTCAGAGAAGAACTTCTGGTGGCATCATATAAGGGATTATATCATATCAATGTATGAGCCTGTGATTGCCGATGGTAATGAGGCTGATGATCTCATCATAGACTACCACAAGAAGGATATCGAAACCGTTATTTGCTCACGGGATAAGGATCTGGATACGTCACCGGGGTGGCATTACAGATGGAAGTGCGGAGAGAGACAGCCTGAGAGGAGGTATTATGTCCCCCCTCACGAGGCATGGCAGTTCTTCTATTACCAGTTACTGGCAGGGGATATTGTAGATAACATAAAAGGAGTGTACGGTGTTGGACCTAAGAAGGCAACTAAGATACTGGCCCCCTTAGAGGATAAACATGCTATGCGTGAAGCTGTCTGTAGAGTCTACATAGATGTGTATGGAGGGGGTAGTAATAAGCATATACACTACGAAGACTGTAACAAGAACAAGCACTGGAAGAGACCTACAGAGATAATGGAAGAGATGGCAGACTTGCTGTATCTAGGATCTGACAGGTCATATCTAGATGTATTTGAACAGTACCATAAGGATTAACCATGAGGAATGATTTTGAAAGGGCTGTAGCAAAGAAGTTAAAGAATTGCGAATATGAGCCTAAAGAATATATAAAAGAGTACACTTTAAAGGGAACTTATCTACCAGATTTTGTTCCAAAGAATGAAGATCACATTCTTATTGAGGCAAAAGGTAGATTCAGAACTAGGCATGAGGCAAATAAGTACATAGCGGTAAGGAAAGATAATCCAGGAGTTACCGTTGTGTTTATATTTTATGATCCGTACAAGCCCATGCCGGGTGCCAGGAAAAGGAAAGATGGTACCAGGTTCTCGATGGCAGAGTGGGCTGATAAGAATGAGTTTGATTGGTATACGATAAAGACGATACCTACTAGATGGTGCAAAAAAGGGAGAGTTAAGTGATGCGGGCTATTTTTGGTTTATTTTTTATGTCGCTAGGGATGTCATTGTTTGTTATGTGTGGTACGGCTACGCTATATGCCCATCCATTTTTTGCCATTCCTTCATTAGGTGGTGCATTAATAATGGTGCTCGGTAGTAAAATTATCATAGGGGGTAAGTAATAATGGTAATATTATTATTTATAGGTCTTGTATTAAGCCTGTGTACGGCGATATTATTTCCAGTACATGGTATCATAGGGTCAGTATTTTGTGCTCTGTGTCTAATTGCAGTGGGGAGAGGTAAGATTAAATGATTAAGGTGATGGATATATACAACGCTGTTCAGTACATAAACCCATACAAGATCCTCAGGATATTACCTTACTCTAGAGGTAGTACTATCCAGTTAGACGATAATGAGTGCGTGTCTGTACCTGAAGATTCAGAGTGTCTAGCCAAACGGTGTGACAAGTGGTTTGCTACAGGAGGTAAGAAATGATTACTTTTTCTCACGACGAGATAGTAGAGGTGATTGAGAAATTAGGTGAGACTGCTAACCTTATAAATAGCGGAGGGGATATTGATCTAGGTTTAGCCCAGGACAATATCGCGGATATAACAGCTTCCATGGGAACAAACCTTCGTGGTTTTGAGGATATGTTAGATGCAATGGCAGACGAATATAATTGAGGAATGGGTGTTTGATAAAGAATCTTTTATCGCTTTCATGAATGAAAACATACCTAGTACCAGCCTTGTGTGTGTAGGTAAACCCAGTGAGAGCTTAGATCAGTTTGCAATCACTATAGAAGAGGAGATAAGTCATAATGAGACAACTGATAATACCTGATACTCAGGTTAAGCCCGGAGTCCCTATAAACCATATACGATCAGCAGGTAAGTACATGTGTCACATACTGCCAGATGTAGTAGTGGTACTAGGGGATTGGTGGGATATGGCCAGCCTCAGTAAGTACAACAGCCCTAAAGAGATAGAAGGCAAGAGAATAACAGCCGATATCAAAGCAGGTAAGAAGGCCATGGAGGAGTTCTTAAAGCCATTAAATGCATTAAACAAGAGACGTAAGGCAGCAAGAAAAAGGCTATATAGACCTAGACTTGTATTCTTAACGGGAAATCATGACCCTATGGTACGTATACCACGGCTGATAGAGGAGTTCCCTACACTGGAAGGAGCTATACAGGATGACTGTAAAGAGTGGTTAGAGGATAAAGGGTTCGAGGTATATGACTTCCTGGATATCCTCACTATCGAAGGTATACGATATAGTCATTACTTCCAGAATATGCATTCAGCTAAGAAAGGGCCGTTATCGGGTAACATAGTTACTATGATGAAGAATGCAGGGTTCTCCTTTATACAAGGGCATCAGCAAGGTAAGAAGTGTCACTCTTTCAAGCTAGGTGATGGTACAAGCAGACTGGGTATAGTAGCAGGATCTTTCTACCAACACAAGGAAGCTTATGAAGGACCCCAAGGAGGTAATAACTGGAATGGTGTTATTGTACTGAATGAAGTCAAGGATGGTGGAGCCGATATAATGGAGGTTAGTTTAGAATTCCTATTGAGGAGATACAAATGACCCGATCAGCACTACTAATAACCGCAGCCGTATTGACTGGGTGTTGCTACCCAAAGACAGGATTGGATGAGAAAGAGAAAGTAATAATCTATTGTGAAAAGACATTCTATGCTCCCGATCCTAGACCTACTGATACTACAGAACCAACAAACATTGTGAGGTATGACATATGATCAACTTAGTCAAAAAGATTATTTATTTCCCCCAGGTGCTTTTACAGCAGACACTACTCTTCGTTACAGGTACCATGATCTACCTTAAATGCGCTGAGGATTTCAGGATTTCACTATTACACCACCGCATGGTGTTAAGGATGATAAAAGGGGAGGTACTGGCTTGCTACTACGATGTCAGTAACCTCTCCAGAGAAGAGGTCAAGGACATGTATGCAGAGTTAAAAGAAAAGATAGAGTCAGATAAAAAACTGCTTGAAGAAGAGTATAAGTGAGGGGACAGAGGAGGGATCTAGACTCCCTACTGCCGTTGCTACACCCGCTACAATACTGCTCGTAATAACAATAAACTTCTTTAGGTTTGCTTCAAGACTATTTATCTTGGAGGTTAAAATGCTCACTTGAGTCTTGAGTGAGCATGTTTCTTCAGTCATCTTATCCCTGAAGTCACTAAGCCTATTAGTACTATCTCTCTCAGATAAGGAATCCACATCCAGCCTGTTAGATATATCCTCTACAGCCCTTACTAGATAACCTATCTGCCTCTCTAACTCACCTTTCGATGAGTTGCTTTGTCTGTGTTTATTTCTAAGTTCTTTCATTTCTTCTTAGGGCGACCGCCCTTCCCCCTATTATCTGCTCTGTTTGATGACTTACTTCTGACTCTGAGGTTCTTCCCGCCCTTACTTGTATTCTTGTTCTTATGGTCTACATCCTTCCCATCTCCCTTCTTTACCTTCCCTTTCTTCTCCATCTCTTTCCGGGATTTATTCCTCTCTGCCCTTCGTTTCTTCTGCTTAGGCTTTTTGTGGTAAGTTTCATACTCACGCTTATAATCTCTAGGCATTACTCTACTCCTATATTTGCTTTGTCTACGGTTGTTTTGAAATCGCTACTAATCGGTCTAGATGTACGGTAGGAGAATATTACCTGCCCATCCTCTCCTATGTAGTTAACCTCTACCTTATCTCCCTCTGTACTCATCGCTACCTCGGTAATGACATTATCAGGGAATACTTTATTCCACATAAGTGCCCTACGTTTTGCCAGCCCTGGGACAGTGACCTTTTGTCCAGAAGGGGTAGAAGATCCTGCCGTATCCAAGGTCTGACGCATAACTTCCTCTACGTCACCTCCCTCAGTTATAGCCTTTTTCAATCCTCTACCTACACCCATATTATATTTAAGATCAAGCACTGCTGACTTAACCTCAGTAGGTAGACCCTCCCAGCTATCTTCCCCTACAGAGGACTTAACCTCTTCCAGATGAGCTTCGACTATCCTGGTCGCATACCCCCTATCAGACTCTCCTTCCTCCTTCTCGATCCCCTTAGTGAATGTCACTCCGTAAGGTAATACCTTTGCTCCACTCTCCAGGGCAGAGTGAGCCTCTACACCTTCTCTACCGCCGAGGTCATCCATAAATCCCTCAATAAATGAATGGGGCTTATTGGCCCCTTGGGGCTTTGGGGGCTGGGGATCTCCTTCTTTTGTCGGTATTGAAAATAGACTGGTAACGTATTCATCAGCACTCTCATACTTACCTTCCCATAACTCTGGATTCTTCCTTGCAACTTTAAGTGCGTCTAGGACAGAGGTATATACCTTAGACCCGACAGATCCACCATCTTGATCTTTAACTACAGTCCTCATGGTCTGAGGTACACCCTCTCTGATAGATGACATACCAAACACTTCCTGTTCGATACTAATAGAATTAAGAAGAGAGTTATTCTCAAATAGATAACCCATCTTCCTCTTCTCAATACCCTTCTTCATGAACCTCTCTATGTCTTGAGGTGTGTAGTCCCCTCTCTCTACCGCCGCTCTCCACTTATCTGTAGCGAAGTACACAAAGGCTGCTGGGGTTTCACTAATGATCATGGATAGCTTATCCTGCGTATTCTTAAATATATTAGGGTCTTGTACAAAAGGTACTACAGAGTTTTTCTCAAACTCAGTAGGATTCTCATTCTCTGGGTTAAAGAAATTGACTGCTGCGGACCCTGCATTCTGAGATAGACCCCCTTGTGGGAACATGCCCTGGTAGGCTTGCTTGAACAACGGGTTGTTCTCATAGAAGGATTTTACTTGATTACTATTAAGGGCATCAAAGATCTTCGACATCATTTGCTCACCATACACTTGCTTCACCGCTATGATGTTCCCAAGGTTCTTCATATTCTCAACATTCATTCTTGAAGACATGACCTCTGCTCGATTTTTTAATGTAGTCTGTAACTCATTATCCCCTATAACAGCAGCTACATTTTCCTTGAGCGTCCTCATAGAATTATTAAAGTCCTCCATCTGTTTCGGGGTGGGAAGTTTCCCTGCTTTCTCGAAGTTAGCTAAGAACTGCTTCCTTGCGTTGTTAATATCCTGATCCATCTGGAACTTCAATACCCTGGACTGGTCTTGGTTCAGTGCTCCCTCCCCTGATTCAGTGAGTGAAGTTACTATACGGGACATGAGATTCTCCTGCATATTCACAGTCGTAGCCGAGGTTAGGTAGGCCACACTACCCTCATCCAGTTTATGGGTCTGTTCTATCTGATTTATTCGATGATCCCTATTATTCCTGGCTGTGATAGATCCAAGGGCTTGATCAAAACCCATATTATGGGCCATGGCAAAGGACCATACCTCTTCCTCGAAAGCAGATCGAGCTTTACTGTAAGGACTCTCTGCATCCTTGAAGAATCCACCACCATCTATGGCAGAATTAAAGAAACCACTGAAGGCATCCTTAATCTCACGTGCAAACATACCCCCAGAATCTGACAAGGACTTCTTAAGGAGAGCCTTGGCTCTGGTATTAGCTACCGTCCCGGATATGCTTCCTGCCTTTCTCGCGGCTGCTATCTTTCCTAGATTGTCTAAGTTCCCTAGCTCTTTTACAAGTTCCTCTTGGCCAGCATCTTCCTCTGTACCTATCTCATCAATGGACTGTGCTCCACCTGTAAGCTCACCTACAGCGGCACCAGCAGCTAACTTATAGCCTGCCCCTCCAAGCCCCTCTATAGCACTAGCTGCGCTGGTATCGACAACTCCTCCCTGTACAGAAGGTTCTATCCTTGGTCGGTCTATCTCACGTGTAAATTTTGGCATTATAGTTCACCTGTCAATGCTTCTTGTCTTTTAATATTCCATACACCTTTAGAGGGTGTTGAGAAGTCGTTTTCATTCTTGATAGCAGATTCTAAGAGATTCATCATGTCATCATCTGCCTTGAACCTGGATATTAGGCTCTTAGTCATCCTATCTATAGTGGCAGGATCTTCTACAAACTGACTCAGAACACCTATAGCACGTGCAGACGCTACTACCATCTCCTTGTCCCCACCATCTACTGACCTTATGGCCCTAGTATATAGCCTGGATATCCTGTCCAGTATCGCTTTCTCGTGGTCTTTCCTAGACTGTTCATTCATCATCAGTTCATAGAACTCTTGCTTATCCACTGCCTGGAAACCCATGGCCTGAAACATTACATCAAAGAACTCAGGGTCTTCTGCCCATAAAACCTTACCCGTACCGTCCTTTACCAGACCGGAATTAGCGAAGTCATATGCCAGTATAGCATTACGAGTTGAGCTAGGTATTTCAGCTACAGACCAGGCTAGCTGTTCTGCTACGAATCCTGCATCAACAAGAGATAAATCACCCCCTTTAGTTGCATATTTATTTGCGTTCATTATAATATCCAGTGGTCCGTCTATAGCTCTTTGCAAGACAGAACCTGCCGGTCCCATTATTGAAGTAAGGTCATGCTTCTCGAATATACTATCAATGATCATTTCTGTAAACCCACCGGCTACAGCTACCCTTCCTGATATCTCAGCATCTATACCTAACAGATTGTTTACAGTCCACCCTACAAATCCACGCTTCAGTCCATTAAGCTCTTCTGGTGTGAGATCACCCTCTATATCCAGGGCATCTACTAACCATGCAGATCCTTCCTTTGCGAAGGGGATACCCATAGCGCCGAACAACATACCTTGACCAGCAAACAACTTCATCCTTTCCTTTGTTGTAAAGTGACTTCCAGAACTAATAGCCTCGAAGAACTTTGTATTTACCTGCTGGAACTGTAAGGGTATTGAGAGAGCACCCTTCTGGAATGCTGCCTTGTTGCCCTGTCCCATATTTAATCTGAACTGCTCAGACCTAGCGAAGATAGCTTTAAGGGCATTGTCATCCAGTGCCTTCCCTTTGTTCAGATCCTTCCACCTCTCCATGGCTGTAGCAAAGCTGATCCTCATGTTTGCCAGTTCACCCGCCTTGAAGAAGAAAGTACCTTTATCAAATGCTCTACGTAAGAGGTTGCCATCATAAGGTAAACCATTCGCTAAGGAAGCGTAGTCACCGTTTGTAACCAGTACAGACTCTTTGTATCCTGATCTCTGCCACAACTTATACTCTTCCTCTAGATTCCCTAGGTTCAATGACTTACCTGAAGAAGAGTTAGCTAACTTCTTGAGTACACTTGCCCTTGCAGTAGGATCAGTTATGTTGTCTAGGTAACTGAATGCTAACCACTTAGATGAACCCTTTGCAGCATAGGTAGGGTTGATACTAAAGGCCACTGTAGCACCTAGTGCCTGTACAGGGAACTGAGCCATAGAATACACACCTAACAGTGCATGATGAGCAGCGGCCTTAGCTGCCCCTATAGGGTTCTTATCTGATAGGGTGTACATCCACTTAGCTGCACCTTTCAGGTTAGGTGAGTATGCCTCTAGAGATCTACCTAGTGATCTAAACTTACCTTGTAATGCCTGTTCATGTGCATGAGGGATACCGTTTAGCATAGATATCTGCTCATGAGATTTTTCAAGAAACTTCTTTTGCTGAGCATCATCAACCAAGTCATCAACCTTTGATAAGGAATCCTTGAACGAACCCTCCGGTCTCTTACCTACTATATCCTTGAATGACTGCATCCACTTCTCTTCTATACCCACCCTGAACTGAGAGACTGGTACTCGATTACCTAGGTGAAACATGTACTGTTGTAGTGCCTCTAAAGGATCTACAAGTCTAGCCTCCTCCCCTTCCAGACCAAATTTCAATGCCTCTTTCTTACGTGGGCTTGCAAATAAACCCCCAAACACATCCAGGACATCACTATCCATATCTGAACTAGAGATAGGCTCTCTGTTGTAGAGTACCCTAACGTCTTCCGGGTCAGTCAGTCCTTCATCAAGCATGATTTGATTACGGAACTTATCTGCATCGGTACGGTTATCAAAGTATCTAACTGCGTTCTGTACTTTATGGGATTTGTTCCCATCATGGATTGTACCACTAGTCTTACGAACAAACCAGTATGCATCATCATAGATACGGGGTACATAACCTGTTTTATAGTTAAGAACTGCTGGAGGTAAATCTTTAATACCTGTCTTATCTACAAAGGCCCACTTCGGTCTATTACCTCCTAGTCTCCAATACTCATTTGTATTTTCTAACTTAGTAAGCACAAAACCTTTGTTATACAGTGTCTCCATTCTCTTAGGGGATATACTTGTAACGGTAGAATCACTTAAAGGGTCGTACACCTTCTTGAAATCTACATCTTCTGTGTAACGTCTAACGGCACTGGCTATGTCATCGAAGGTAGTAGCAAACCCTCTCTGATCACCAATATATATCAGCTTAGCCCCTCGGGAGAGTAGACGATCCCTGACTTCTTTATTCTTAAGCTTCCACATGTTGTCTATTACACGCCTAGTACCCAGGTATGCCTTAGCCTCTTTAGATGACACACGAATACCACCTATCCCTTCATCTACTAGCTCAGTATAACTATATACCTTACCATTCTTATCTCCATGTAGTAGTAGCTTCTCTAGGTTGTGTTTCTCTTTCTTATTCAACCCTTTAGTGGCTATACGTACCTCATCAGTTAGCTTACTCTTGACCTTGGACTGAGCATTGGCTATCCTCTCAAAAGCCTGGACAAGTAAAGGTCTATCCCCGGAGAATAGCTTGTTGGGACTGTACACACCAGACATGATATCACCCATGAATGTTATACGGTCTGACTTAAACCCACCCTCTATATCGTCTCTTGTGAATACATGGTTGACACTCTTCTGTACAGGGACACCTGCCTGATCGGACCCCATCTCTATGACCTCAAAATCAAACTTCAATCCTCCAGGTGTATCTGAGATCTGTAGGTGTTCCATGGTGGGATTCTCTGCCTTGATCTTCTCTATGACAGACTCCTTTATTTCTGTAACCTTCCTAGGGCTACCCTCTACTACAGTTCGTATACCATCTGCTGCGTAGTTCAGGGATTCCTCGTGGACAGCATCTATCTTTGACCATACATCTCTTATTTCTGATGCCACACCCTCTGGAGCTTGATTAAGTAGTCTAGCCATCTCATCGGTAGTTGTAGGTAATACAGAGGCAGCGGCATCTAGCCTGCTAGCCTGTAGTTCTCTAGCCGGTCTATTACCTTTAGCAGCCTCATCTAATATAGTCGCGGCTTTCCCAGCCTCACCTGCTTTAGCTAATGATCTGGCCATCCTGGTAGCTTTGGTAAGGGAGGTGATTACCTTTCCCACCACACCAGCAACCACTAGCTTATCCATGGTCTGGTTAAAAGCCTCTTCAGCTATACTTGTATCACCGGTAGCACCCATCAACAAGAACATCTGTTGTAGTTCATTGTCTGTTACAGATACGGCAGCATCTTTCATAACCTCGAACATAGCTACCTGTTCATTCAGATCTAGTTGTTGAAATGCCTGACCTAGACGTATAAGATTATCTGCACTATTAAGTACACCTTCTGCTGTAGTAGCCGTACCCATAACCTTATTGACAAAATCTACAGAGTTGACTGTCTCGTCGGGTATAAGCATTAAGTCCCCTATGTTAACCGCAGTCTCAGCCAGACCGGACTCATCCCATATCTCACTTATCTTTCTCTGTACATACCTGTTGACAACAATACCATCCTGTTGATCTTCCGTCAGATCATTCCAGTTCTCTAGTTGCTCTGCCCACATCCTCTCACCTCTAGTGGCCCTCTCAGCAAATATATCTGACTGGACAGACTCTATGTCACGAGGATCAGGAGAGACACCTGTTTCAATGGTTCGTTGTTCAATGGCATCTGCAAAAGACTCAGACAACAGTGTTTCACCTTCCCTGTCTAGATCAAGGTTTGTCTGTAGAGGACCATCCTCTATTGCCTTATAGTAGGATTCCTTTGGAGTGGGACTCACGGCACCTTTTCTTAGGGCTGCCTCGTATGTAGAGAACGTAGGTTCAGGCTGAATGTGTTCTGACTGTATCAGCTCATTCTCATACTGTTGTTCTTCAGAGAGATCTAACTCATTATCGAATGGCATCACTTACCTCGGAATATTGATTTTATCTTTGTACCTAACTCTTGATAACCTTTCTCCCCGGCAAACTGGTTAGCTACACCGGCGACTGCACTACCTATAGCAGCACTACTCTGAGCATCAGCAACCCGTTGATTAAAGATAGAGAGTTGTTTACCGACTACCTGTTGTTGATCTACAAAGGCTAGGTTACTTGACTCCTGAGCGGTTACATTGGACACACCACCCTGTGCTCCACTAGAGGATAAGGTACCTGTCTGCCCTGCAAGATTCTCGATAGATGCTCTCTGGGAAAGACCTCTCCGTACCTGGGCACGTCTCTCACGGTTGGCCTGTACATCAGCTACCCGTCTCTTTAACTTATTTGCCCTCTTCATTTGCTTACTGGCCTTACGTTGTTGAGTGACTGAGTGAGTAGTACCCAGGATAGCGATAGTAGCCGCTATAGCAGAGAATGCAGCCATGTTATATCTCCTTCATGTATACGTTTTCAACGTGTCTGAAACCAGCACGTTCTACCAATGAGTCATGGGAGAACTCTGTTTTCAATGTAATAAATATCTGTGATGTACCCGTTGCCTTGAAGTACCTCTCAGCGGTCAGATATAGTTCATCAACAATCCCACACCCTCTATATTCAGGGAGGATGTAAGTTATCTCTGTGGTGGCTTTTAGGACCCTGGTATGAGTACAGGGAGCTACGGTATATACTACAAATCCTATTACCTCACCCTCTTCCTTGTAGACAAAGATCTTGAGCATGTCTGCTCTCTCTAGCTGAGCATAAGAGTCGAAGTTTATACATACGTTGTGTGTATCCCTTCTCCCATCTACCTCGTCCCAGTATGCATTTAGTAAAGGCATACATTCTCTCTTCATGGAAGAAACACTTCCTATACTTATCTTACCCATCTGCTGCTGACTCCTGTGAAAAGGTCATAGCCCATCCGTATATAAACAGATCTTTACCAGCCTCTGATTCAAACCGTACACGTATAGACCTTCCTTTACCCCTTACCTTGCTTTTAGTTGTTATAATGTCATAACCATAATCGAATGGATCGTTAACATCCTCCGGTAGATATAACCTATTTAACCGGTATGCCTGGAATGGTGTACTCCACCTACCGCTATTTGAACTGTCAGTGAAACCCCATTTAACTCTTGCCTGACAGCCACTGGCATTATCAAGAGCAATGTTTCCATTACCATCCAAGACGTAACCAGTCTCGGTTCTCTTGAAGTGAGTGGTTAGGGACTTGATCGACTTGTCACGTTGAGTATCCCCACCTACTATATACCCTGCCTCTATAAAGGCTGCTGCATCGGTACCTGTACTGTCCGATATGTACCAGTCCAGGAAGTCATCCCTTCTATATGCTGCCAAGGTAAAATCTATGAATGTAGTACCTGGGACTATGACTAAGTACTTGGTAAATGTCACCCCTCTACTTCTAACCTCGTCAGTTAAGACTACCGTGTCTGCTCCGTCCACTACTGTGTCTGCTCCATCGACTACGGGTGAAACTGTACTAGCCAATACAAAGTCCGGGGTTATTAGAGGAGCTGCAACAAAAGGTCCTGCCACTCCAGCAGGGAAAGAGTGCTTTGTCCACCCACCAGTGGTTAGATCGTATATAAGTTCTTTATTATATCGGAATACATTCTCATCTCCATCATAAGATGAGTCATCGTTGTATAACCATTTCACTTGCCTAGCAGATAGATCAAAGGTTCCAGTAGCATACAGCTTACCAGGGGAGGGGATGTCCTCTAGGTACAAGGTACTTATTGACCTCTCCGTTATGTTCGTAGGTGTAAACTGCCCTGTAACCTTATCAGGGGACAGTAGATATATACCTGAATCTGCCCAGAAGAATACTGTGTTCTCTACCTCAACGATACTCTGAGCGTTTATGGCCCCTACATTACTTATCCTATCTACTTGATAATTGGTTGCACTGAAGCTGCTGTCAGACCCCCTAATACCCCATACACCATTCTCTGCAAACACAAACAACTGGGAACCAACAGCAACAAGACGACTTATTGAGCTAGCATCGTTGATGAATATAATACCTCCATCTGTATCTACCAGCTCTCCCCCGTCCTCTGCTGTGGGGTCTTGTTCTTGATAACACTTGGACAGGTATGAATTATCTTTCACTGTCTGCGTGAATATAACAGCACTCTCTAGTCTGGGGGAGGTAGCTATACGCTCTACCGAGGTAAGACTAATACCTGAGTAGAATATTCTCCCTGCAAAAGAAGCCATTGAGTAGAAACCACCTTGATCAGCATCGGTGTCTCCGGTAGTAATACCAGAAGCACTTTGCCTAGATGAAGACCTAGAGAATGGGTCTATTACATAATGACCTTTAGGTGCAGAGGTATTTCCAGCAGCAACATAGCTGAATCTATCGGGATCGAAACTATTGAAGTCAGTCCCTGCTGATTGACTATCTCTGGCTACCCACCATATGTCTGCATTACTAGGATACTCACCTGTCTCTGTGAACATATGATCATATGGGTTATCTTCACCTACACCTTTACAATACACATCATCCTTATACCACCCTTGATTTGATGTATTGTACTTATGCTCAGGATCATCAACAGTAGGTCGTGTGTCAACATTAGCTGCAACGTCTGTGTCATCTACACCCCAGATATCTCTAACTAAGGGAATAAAGGACTCACTAATCATCGTATCAGTACCTTCATCATACGATAGTCTGATGATCGATTGGTTACCTGTGGCTATTAATAGATCACCGCCTATAGATGCAAAACTAGCCCTCTTCTCTCCTGAAGTAGTACTAACATTTACAGGACTACCTCCGTTCTTAAGGTTAGCTGAAGGATTGCTAGTCCCTAGGTCCATGAAATAGAAGTCATCCGATACCTGTACAACCCCAAAAGATAATGAAGGATCATTGTTTACATTATCCCATCTGTATATACCTATAGGAGCTAGTCCACTCTGAACCTGTGCGTTTGCAAGGGAGGTAGTAGTTAAAGCGTAGTTTGATTCGTAATCTAGTCCTAGCCTTCGTTGTCTCGACCCATCACGTTTCAGAACGAAGTTCTCTTCATCAAAGGAAGAGTTCTCAGGGAAATCTAACGGGCTGGCCTCTGTTATCAGACCATTTATAAAACTTGTAAACTCTGCTGTAGCTCTAGATCTAGCCATTATCTCTCTTCTTTAAGTAGATGTCAAGATATTTTTGGGCATCCGTAGATGATGTAAACAGACCTTTTAATTTGTCTGGTACTTCACCACCTCCTTCATACCCAATCTTATACATAGAGTAAGGGGCTGACACCACCCTCAATGATCTCTTATGTTTTGTCGAAGTAAGGGCTTCTTGGGGTTGAGGTGTACTTGGAGTGTTTACGTCCGTAGTCGGGGTATCTGACCCCTCCTTTTGCAACGAAACTTTTTCTACTGAGCCTTCGCTGGCCTTTTTGCGAGATTTGTTCTGCTTTTGCATTTTCCACCTGCTTTAAGTTTAAGAAGCAAGAGGACTTAACCTCTGCTAGGTATGTAGGGAAAGCATCCCTTGGTAGATCAGGGGTGAATGTATCTGAGGATGTCCATGTGGGTTCTCTTCTACCTCTACACTGAGTCTTAGAACTCTGTAGTGTACTCTCCGCATCTGAATCATAGGCATCTGTTACGATATATTCATCATCGAAAGATGTCCAATACTTAGGTGCTCTATCGTTGTAGACACTAAACTTGACCCCGGAACCATCCGTAACCAAAGTGATGTTTGTATCTGAGTCCTTCAATCTATTGTGCTTGACCAAGAATGTATCCGGGTACATATAGATTAACTCTTTATATATATCATACGTCCCATCAGACTTCCGGGTATTGTATGCTACAGACTCTAGTTCATGTACGTCCGAGGGTATCTGTAAGTAGTTAGGTCTAGTAGTATCAGACACACTACCTAATAGAAACAACTGGTTCAGGTGAGGCCAGTCTCTGTCTGCAAGCATCCAGTAGTATGTATCTTTTGCTATCTGTGCAACCTGAAGTGACTCAAGGGTATCAGATATACTGTTCACTTCATCTGAATCCATATCACTTAGGACGGATTGCACCACCTCTAAGAGGGTCATTGTAGCCATATTAGATTACCTCAGAAATAGTCATATTCAGGATATAGCTATCCCAGTTATTTGTACCTGTTATATTCTCCAGGTATAACTCTACGTAGTCACCATTAGTTAAAGTCACGATTGCTGAACAAGGGGCAGGTGAACCTACAGCAGTGGATGCGTACTCTTTCTGGGTCTTGGATGCAGTTATTGTAGTACCATTCTTCGCTAGGTAGTGGTTAATAGTCTGGGTACCTGATGCCGTTGTACCTGACAAAGCACAGGATATTAGAAACTCTGCCGTTGTGATACCATCGTAGGTAAATCTTCCCCCGGTAGTTATTGTGAACTGATCATCATGAGCAGTAACCCAATTTGTACCTCCATTAACTATCTTCGGATTACCTGAGTCTCCATCTCCACCACTTATCGTGGTAGTAGTCGTGGTATGCATATAACCCTGAGCATTACGGGTAGTGTTAGATAGATTAAGGTTGTGTAGGGACTCCCATTGTAAATCACCCACATCACTGTTAGTGACTATGTTCGTAGCACCTGAATCGAAGTTACATCCCAGTATCCTCCCTTCCTTACCTGCATTTAGATTACCTGATGAAGCTGCTATAATTATATGGTTTGTAGCAGAGGCATTACCAAACCCACATCTGTTAAAGGTACAGGTGTTGAATGTAGAAGATCCAAGATCCACTCCCGTGGTATACCCGGCAATAAATTCAACCAAATCCAATATGAATATAGAACATGTACCTGCCATGGTGAGACCGGTAGTGGCCGATGCCACTGCACCTCTATCCCAGAATAGGGAGTACCATCCAGTGAAGGTACCCACACTGGAAGCAGAGGCAATTGTAAAGTTATATAGGTAAGCTGACTCTGTAGTACCACCGGTACAGGCAAATACAGTACCACTTGTAGCTACGAGGATGAAATCATCGAGAGTGAAACTAGCTGTTGCTGTGAATATATTGCCTGAGCTAGTAGAGGTTAGTGTAGATACTATACCTCCCAGTCCCCGAATGATTGTGTTCGAGGATAAAACAAATCTGTTTGTACCGACACTTATGTCGCCATCTAATATATATACTGTATCAGAGACTAGAGTAATAACACCTGCTGAAGGTGTAGGGAAGTCACTAAGGGATTGAACCCTGACTTCTGTTTGTCTAGCACCGCTAGGAGTAGACCATGATCCACTACCTAAACCATCAGCGATGTAGGCAGTCCCAGCCGAGGCTGTTGAAGCACCTTTTGGTTCGTGTAGACTCGGATCTGTTAAGTTACTGTGTTCTACGTTTGCCATAGTATCCTCATAGGATGGGTTAGGGAAGGGGGCCGAAACCCCCTAGGTCTTACTGCTGGATACGGAAGTAACGAATTGTTACAGTACAGTAACCTGCGGCTGTTACAGTGGGAGTAGTTCCACCAAGTGCAATAGATACCTGAGTATCTGCTGCTAACTCGGCAGCCCACGTACCATTAATACCAACACCTGTTTCTTGGTTCTGTTGATCACCGTAGTAAACACCAGCAGCTTCACCCTGAGCTTCAGCTAGACTGATACCATTAGTGGCTTCAGAACCATCAGTACCGATATTGATGGTAGGAGTAGTACCCCCTAGTACAAATACCTCTGATACTGCAAAGGCTACATCATGTACACGAGCACCAGCAGGTAATACTGAAAGATTAGAGGAGAATACATCATCGTTGATGTTATCCCCAGTAAACTTCAAGGTTAGCTCCTGAAGTGAACCTTCAGTCTTGATGCTACCTTCAATACCTTCTCGTGCTGAACGAGGACCATAGTGGTTTCGAGTACCAAGACCCGTATTGCTTTCAAAAGTCATATAATTTCCCCTTATTCAGTATCAGTTGAAGAAGTGCAGATGATACCTAAAGTATCAACACGTTGAGCACCAAGACCCCATCGAGCACGAGTTACAAACTCATCACGTGCGAGATCTTTATTTCTCTCACCCTCTACACTAGGCATTTGTCTCCAAGCACCCATGATCGGACGACAATTATCATCAGATGCACACATGAAGATATTTGATACATACCCAGAGCTAACATCAGTCGAGTTTGCACCTGTCAGTTCCACTAATGCAGTATCTGCCGGTGAAGGTAAGCGGTTAGAGGTCCAGAAATCAAAACCGAATAAGTTGAATAAGAACTTATGCTGACTAGCAAAGCCCGTCTCCAAGATAGCTCGGAATTTTGGATCATAATCTAAAGATCGAGTGCTAGTGAACTGAACAAGTTTGTTCAATGTAGCTTCGACCACCGGATCAACAATAGCTATACGTCCCATCTGAGGTACATTAGCTTTGTCAAACGCTAGCTTCATCATTACGATGTCGTCTTGAGTAAGTACATCATTAGTACCAGAAGCAACACCACGGTGAGCAAAACTATTTACAAGGTTCTGATCATCAGCGGTTTGAGCCGCATTTGCTACTTGAAGAAATCGAGTTTCAAAATGCTCTTGGATTGCTCGGGTTGCTTCCATACCACGCATAGCCATTAATGATTCAATCTGGCTACCGTCTTGTCGTAGTATGTCACTTACTGACCATGCATCACCAACGTAATCGGTCATCTCTAAGGTCACGGTGCTTGTATCAATCGGGTTGTAGACTAGAGGAGTCTCTTCAGCAGTTTCCTGAATAGTCGCCGTACCGATAGTTTTGATGTTTAGTGTAGTACCATTACCAAAGTCAGATACGTTACGGTAGAACTGCTCTGGGAGCAAACCATCGTGTAACTGAGATAGGATAAAGGCGCTATACTGTTCAGCTTCTATAAAAGAAGTTGTGTTAATGGTATTTTGTGAACCAGCCATCTGTTAATCTCCTGTGATTTTAGCTGTTGCTGATCTCCAGGCATCCAGTACATCGGATGTAGAAGAACCATGCATTATACCCTTAATGGGCTTTGTTTGTTGAGGTGATGAATTAAAAGCCTCAGTGTTTACGGATGATACTGTAACCCCAGATGAAGCAGGTTTACTTCCAGATCCAAACAAAGCAAATACAGCTTGAGGAGATTTAGAGGCTAACTCATTCATATAATCGACACCTACACCTAGATCCTTGGCTTTGTCTACGAATGCTTGCTCTGCTTTATCTGCCCCACCAAACTGTTCAGTCAGCTTACTGACAACTGAATCAATATTGGATTGACTTGCTTGATGCTGTTCTTTCTGATTTAAACGCTGTTCAATTAGATTATCAATCTCACTTAGGCCAAGAGGCTGGCTGGTTGGTGTTCCCTGCTCCTTTTGGCTATTAAACTCTTTTAAGGCTTCTTCTACGGAAGTTTGGGCTTCCAGCTTGACTCTTGTTTCAGCTAACTCCTGTTCCAGTCTCTCTATGTGGGTCTGAGCATGAGGAATAGATTCTAATGCCTTACTGACATCTGAATACTTCTTCCCTTCTCCGACTAATACAGATACTGCATCAGGTAACTTAAAAGCGCCAGACTCGTCGCTTGATTGCTTCTGCCCCTGGTCTTGGGGGTTGGCATTTCCTTCAAAGATGTTGTTGGTTTGGTCAACCATTATTCTACCTCGATTAGTTTCTTCATTTCTTTAATTGCACGTTGATATCCATTACAATCGGCCTGGAAATAAGGCCAAGCTGCTTTGTCGTAGACATCCCTATTTTCTCTCCTAGATTCAACCTCAGAGAGTTTATTTTCAAGTAACTGGGTAAGTCGCTTGAAAGCTGGTAAAGCGGCTAACATACTGGATCTGAGATCTTCTTTCTCTTGACCTGCTAATCCTGCTATCCACTTAGAATTCTTCATCTGGTACATCTCCCTCAGTAGGGGTTGCTTGTTCAGTCATAACATCTTCTTGTACTTGGTTAACAAGACGTTGTGTTTCTGCCTGTTCAAAGATATTGACATTATCACTAAACAGTTCAAACCTACGTAGACCCAGTACATCCTCTATTAACTTAGACAGTTGTTTAGAGGAGGTATGAGGCATTACCATCTGACCTAGAGGGGAGTTAAGTACACCAGACAGGTTCTGTAGTAACTGAGACTGTGCTGCAAAGTGTCTTGCACCTACCGGTCTTATCTTCCCTGTGGATGTAATGTCCTCTTTCGATACAGACATCACTGTCTCTACACCTAGGTCATCATCCATTACACGGATTATATCTGCTATGTTCATGTTACGACGACCGGTCTCTAGCATGTTGTTCAGAATAGGCTCTAAGATATTGATCTCAAAGTTATTAAGCTTTTCTTGGAATATTCTTCCTGCTGCATTCTGGAGAGATTGTACCTCAAAGGCAGTCTTCTCACCGGGAGTTCTTACACCCATTGCCTCTCTAGGGGCACCAGCATACAGTTCCATCTTATCTTCTAGTATCTGGATCTGGAGGTCTGCATTAAGGGCTGTAGTGTCAGGTACAAGCATCTGTACATCACCTTCCCCTATATGTATCTCTTCACCAGGACCCCATGAGAACTCATCTACATCACCTATGATCTTCAGAGGGGGGTAAGCTATAAGGTCAAACACATCAGCCTTAAGGTTCTCTAGGTGGTCTATCCTGTACTGCATCCCTACTAAGTTGTTCAAGGGACCCATAGCCCATAGATTATCGGGTCTTAACCTCCAACCTACATGCTCAATTAAAGAACCTTTAGACCAATGAGGAGAGGGAACATCACGTAGTACAGAGGACCTGTCAATTATTGTTATTACCCTATCTCTCTCTAAGGTATCAGTCATGGGATCATAATAATCACCACGAAACTCCAATATCTCTACGTAGTTAGACTGATAATATTCGTAAAGGTTCCCGAAACCGTCAACATTATAACCTGTTGCCTTATCAAAGTCCTCTACGGTGTACTGACCAGCTATTTCCTTCATCTTCATTCGTTTATCAAGAGCTTCAGCCACATATCGGTCATCAGGATTGTCCTGAGCCATGGTCTGTAACTCACCAATAGTCTTTATTGATCTGACTATCTTAGGTGACATATTGATATCAGCAGCGGTAGGGTCTATAACTATATCTAGAGGGGAAATCCTCACCACCCTAGGGCCTACATATATCGGGATAGTCTCCCCTGTCTCAGGGTCCTCTTTGACTTCATTTACAAAGTCTACGGTGGCAAATGCATTACCATAATCGATATAATCATACAATAGTCGAGACACTGTGGTACGTAAGTTGCTCTGTCTAGCCTTATTAGCTATGTATGCCTCTATAGCCTGAGCCTTAGCCTGTTCTTCTCCTTCTAGGCTATAACTCTCCCACTTAACCCATTCATCGTTAGGGAACAAAGAAGAGATGTAGTTTGCATGTAGATTATCTCTGATCTGAGCTAACTTAGGGGTGGTAGTACTATTCTTCCACGGTAGATCACTATTTGACGTGGTAGAGGTATCGGTAGCAAATAGGTAGTTCCTTAACTCCTTTTGCTCTTCAATCCATCCAGATCGTTGGGTATTCCAGGTATGCCAGAGATCCCCTATGTATTGGGCCATGTTATCTCTGTGACCTTCTATAGCTCCACGTAGTTCTGCTACTTTATTCATTAGACGGAAACGCCTCCAAAACGCTTGTTAAAAGAAATAATATTCTTCTTCTCTCTTCCTTTTCGACTCTTAGGGGGTACTGCTATCTCTACGGCACTGGCTAAACAATCTTTTATATCATCGTGTGCAGGTCTAGCTAATACCAACTCTTCCTCTAGTACCGGGGTGTAACCTCCTTTGAAGTGGAGTATGGTCTGATTATCATATCGTGGCTCAAGTGCTGCTACAATCCTCTCTTCCTTACATCCATCCCGTCTATTAGGTCTGTGTTCGTCTATACTGATCCTTAGACCCTCTGCCCGTATCCTATCCTTAAGGTCATTACATATCACCTTCTGAGCGACTGTAACCTCAGCCCTGAGCTTCTTGAAGTCCCACATAGAGTGTAAGCACAAGAGACGATCAAAGTACTCAGATATCTTATCTGACTTAAATCTCTCTATGTCCATCACATATATGAAACCATCCGGGTCTACACCTATGACCACTATAGCTGTGTAATCGGCTTTCTTACTGAGACTGAAAGCAAAATCTATAGCTGCATATACATTGAGTGGTCTATCTTTAAAGAACCATCGGCCATATTCTTGACGTAAATGCCTCTTATCGTAGTATTGGAACCTGTCATAGCTCAGTCTTCGTGACTCTGGATCATTAGGATCATTGTAGTACTGAGCAAAGAACTGTGCCTGATCTAGGTACTTAGCCTTCTTACGGGCAAGTTCCTTGTTGTCAAACCCAAATGCCTTACCATCAGCCCTTACTTCTTTAGGCCACAGGAATCTACCTTCAGTCTCAACCACCTCAGTCTTGAATTCATATACCTCACGTTCTCCTATTATATCCCCTTCTGGATCAAATATAGGTTCTCTCATCTCCATTAAGGAGTTGTATATGTCAGCAGGGTGGTATCTGGTTCCTACTACCGTTTCTGTAGCACCTGTAGTCTCGATAGAGGCTAACTGGGAGTATTGTTGTGAGACTCTGAGTCTACCTTCTTCCGTGTAAGCGTTGTTAGGTACAACCATATCGTCAAGAAAAACATCAGTAGCATGGAACCCGGTAATATTAGTAGTAAGACCGGCAGCAAATACCGTACTATCCCTGACAGCTTCTTTCTTACGTATTGGATGATCAATACATATCTCGGTTGTTGTCCACTTCTCACGTTTCCCTTCCTCGGGGTGTATCATGTCTGGCCAGTATCTAGTATACACCTCAGAGGTGAGTATATCCTTTATAGCCTTGAGCTGTTTCTCTGCTAATGAACTAGTTGCAGATATATATAGCAATGTCTTACTAGGATCACGGGTTATTAACCAAGCTGCCTTAACCGCAGCACAGTGACTCTTCTGGTGATCACGAGGTAATAGTAAGCACGTGTTATCTATCTCTCTTTCTTCACAGTCCATCCACCAGCTAAATACCTCCCTATGTATATCGCCGTATACCCTCTGGGGGTTGACTAGGTGGGCAAAAACAGCAAGGTTAGCTTCAGCTAATTCCCTTACCTCTTGCCTGTTGGTATCTTTAGGATCTAATCTCATATTATTGTATGTACTGTGATATTCTGGTTAAGTCTTCATCGTGGGCTGCCTTAGCTCTAGTGGCTAGTTTTAGCTCCCGCTCTTGTTTCTCTTTACTAGGTCTACCTACTTTCCTATCTATCCATCCCTTCTCAGCTAACCACTTAGCTGCTTGGTAGTTATCTTTGATTGTTGCCTCATCAATAACCCCCTTTATACCTTGAGACATCATATATATCTCTAACTCTTCTCTCCACTCATCTACATGCTTACGTATACTTGAGTTACCTAGACATCTCTTCCAATGTTGCCACGAGAAGAAGTACTGCTTGGCAAATGTATATTCTGTAGGGTCTTGACACTCTAGGTACAGTTGCTTAAGAGAGGGGAGTAATCTACCGTTCTCTAGTTTATGATCAAACTCTTTAAGGGTATACAGTGCTCTCTCATGGTCATGCTGTAACTCATAAAACAGTGCCTGGGTTAGGAATACACCGGTCTTAGGACACTTAAAACGTGAATCATTATTCATACGCTTACCTCTTAGTATGAGTTGGGTAAGGGGATCATATAGAGTATGTTATCTGAAAAAACATATCATCAGTAGCCCCACTGATATCTGAAACTTTGAGCGATGACCTATTACCTGCGTTATTAACATCATAAAAGAATATAGTTGTATCTGTCGTACTCGGATTTGTTACAGCAACTAGATGAGTCCCGCTGACCGTCACGCCGTTTGTCTGAACTGTACCCGTGGAGTAGTCAGTAGACGCAAATGAAAATGGTAGTCCCTGTATACAGATTGCGTTACCTGCCGTCATACCTGTTGTATCTATATTCTCTATCCTGCCAATAACCGTTACTAAATTACCTCTTTTAAACCATTTCTGGCTAGTCGCGTTAGCGTCAAAAGTACCTGTGTTTCCACCTGTATAGGCATCTGCTACAACAGGCGTCCAAGTACCTTCGCAATTGTAAACAACATCCGTCCCACCTGCGCCACCGTAGAGCGTACCCGTCGTGTTCCAAAAGTTGGTATCGGCGTCATCTAGCCCACAATCAGCATCGAGATCATATATATTGTCTGTACCATAATCCCTACAACCTGCAACTAATATTTTAGCGTTAGCACCTTTCACGACATAGCCGCCGGGAGCGGAAAAGAAACAACCTGTGACATTTAACTGAGTTGGTCTTGTTGTATCGCCCGTAACACCCGTTACATAGATAGCGCCCTCAGTTGTAGTCACCATACCGTGATCCTCAAACCATGTCCCTATCACATTTACCACGCTTTCACCCCTAATTCTTAGCGCCCAAGATAGAGTATCCTCAAGTCCTATACCACTCAGATTTAACCCAAAACAACCATTGACATCCATTCCTTCAGTGCAACGATACGCTCTACACGCATCGACATGTACTCCATTACTATTTGTTCCAAGTACATACCCCTTACCTATGCATTCCTCAACAAAGCAATCTCGAATCGTGTTAAACCAAGTGTTACCAGTAAGCTCTATGCCCGCCGTCAATGTTCTTACAACGCGAACTCTTTCAATCAAGAACCCGTTTATCGTTTCGTTTACTCGTATACCGTGAGTAGTGTAGTGCGTATAGTCGTACCAGTTTCCTGCACCAGTCCTCGTACCAACAATTTTAAGATCTGATATTTTACCCCTATTGTATCTAGTCAATCCTGCGCTATTTATGTCTATAGCTACACCCGTCAATGCTGTTGAGCATTGTAATGCGGTAGTCTCCATGCACTCACCTATAATAGTTACATCATTACCAGATGCTGTTATGGATGACGTTATTAGGTAATCCCCGCTAGGTATAAAAGTAGCAACATCGTTATCAACTCCATACGTGACTGCTGCTTGGATAGCCGCTGTATCATCCGCAACATAATCACCTACTGCACCCCATTGCTTAACATTCATAACCCCAGGAAATAGTCCTTTTGCCTGGTGAGTAGAGAGGTCTATATATTCCCCTCCATCTTCGGTCCCTGTCCCGGCTGCCACTATCTGGTAGGTATTACCCCCTCCATCTCCGACAGAGGTATACCCCGGTGTCCTGACTGTATCTCCTACCCGTAGAGTGGTATCCGCAATCATTTCCGACACGGTATTATGGTGCGAATCAATCTGATCAAAGTTAAATTTTGTTCGTGCCATTTTGCTTGCCTCTCTTATGTGCTTATATCAGAGTAGCGGATTTCTCCAATCTCAATGCTCATCATTACATCACCCACCGCTCCAAAATCCTTTACACTAACCATATCAGGAGCATAATTAGCATTTTGTACATTTCTACTTATCTCTGTCATAACTATTGCCCTTTATTAAACTTAATTGTGTTTGTGCCACTCTAACTACCCTAGTGTTATTGTACTATTGGAATCATCTGTATAAAACAGTACGTTAACACCGTTATATTGTATAACAGACCGCTTCTCTGAATTCGCTACACCATTGGATAGAGAGTTACCAACTGCTGCACCTCCAGCATTGAACCCACGATCCATGTAGTATCTACCTGCATTTCCCGTGAAATTATTTTCAAATTGCCCTTTTTTAAGGTCGCTTGTTGCGGTGTTTTGCACGTAATCGAGTCTGTTACCTGATATGTTGTAGGGCATATCTATAGAACTTGCTGTTCCTCCACCTGATGATGTCGCTATCAGGTACTGACACCCATATACATGATTGTTCGTGAAACTAACTTGCTTAAATGCATCTGTATCAGTTACGTTGCATGATAATACAGCCCACGTATCCATAGACGTACCAGATGTAAACGAAGAGCTACCATCGAACGGTTTTGCAAGGAAGGTATTACCTGTTATGTTTATAGCTGACGCTAACTCTCCATCGAATCTTATGTGTGTGTTGCAATTTCTAAACGTGTTACCATTGATGGTTATACCAGACATCTGACCGCCATCATCTATGCTGTATGAGCCGTCTGTAACGTCTGACCAGATGTACATCCCTAAATGCCTGTATGCACTTCCTGATGCAGCCTCCAAAAACGATACCGTGTTGCCAGTAACGCTTATGTTTTTCATGATCCTACCCGCTGATAAGTAATCAGATCTGCCCGCTAAGATTGATGTGAGACTGTCGGACGATATATTGATTCCGCCTGAAGCAGTTGGATTATTGTTTACATTAATAACGTTTGCTGAGACACTTACGTCTGATGCGGGTGCTGATATGTTTATACCTGCACCATGACCATTCACTTGGTTGCCGATAATTGTCTGGTTAAATCCTACTGTTTTGATCGCTGGCTTATTACAGACCGTATATTCATCGGTAGTAAATATATTGCTTGAGCATACATCATCTCTACCAGCAAAATAAACGGGATGTTCTGAGCAGTTAAAACAGTAGTTACCTTTGAATATTATACCCCTACCTGATCTTTTTACAGCACCACCAGTCCATCCACCAACCGTAGGCGTGTATGTACTGTCTTCTTCTGTGCCAATGTCGTATGTCGTAGCTGTCACCATCGCGTCATCTGTCCATTCAAACTCACAGTGTGTTACTAGACCACCATCAAGACCCGGAGTTACAATAGCATGTATTAACGCTCTACCTGTCGTCGCATGAGACTGAGCTACAAAATTGCAGCCGATAATCTTTGATCTGTAGTTTTTTGTAGTGTTGTAGTATGCTGCGTTTTCATAGTCATAACTCACGGGCGCTTGATACCAAATAGCCTGAGAATCGATATCATCAAATTCGCAACGAATGACTCTAGTGTTTTTTGTATTTTTAAACTCTATAGCGTGACGACCATCGCTCAATGCTGACCCATCAGTACTATGCCTACTATCTTCACCTACAAAACGAAAGCCTTTTATCTTGATGTTTTCAACTTGATCATTTATATCATTAGAGTCAGGTTTACCGACTAACAATATCGGAAATGATAGTGCATATGTTGATATATCACTAGATAGCCGCCTCAACTGTACCCCACTTTCAGCAACCAGGGTTATATTAGACGAGTCTATATTTAGTCCATATTTATCATTAGTTCCTTTGGTAACTGATACGCGATAATCACCACCACCACTTGTCATAGGGAATCTGACTACACCACCACCCGCAGCTTTAACAGCATCGATAGCTTTTTTAATATCCGTGCTGTCGTCCGTTACACCATCTCCTACAGCTCCAAAGTCTGTAACACTAACAC
>Ga0114898_1000309_pt1 | contig 40708 bp, 36 predicted proteins | sample Malvired_Geostar_FD_83496 | JGI IMG/M metagenome (GOLD analysis project Ga0114898, IMG submission 83496) | Marine viral communities from the Global Malaspina Expedition - Malaspina viral metaG DeepMed_Geostar | ecosystem: Environmental > Aquatic > Marine > Oceanic | place: Mediterranean Sea...
GGCATATTTGAGGCCGTCGACCGTGTGGAAGAGCGAGAGGTCGGCATAGGTGAGCGACTTGCCGACGAGACGGGGCTTTTCCCTCGTCGCGCCGTTGGCGGCGAGGACAGCTTCGAACCAGTCGAGAAATTTCGGGATGCGGGCACCGCGGAATTCCTCCGCGCGGCGGGCGGCTTCCTTTTTCTGGTCTTCATAGTAGAGGCCGACGCTTATCGGGTGATGCACGTCATGTGCTTCGGCGGCGAAGTCGGCGATGGTGAGCTGTATCTGATGCGTCCAGAGCGCGGCGCTCTCCGACTTCGGCGCGAGGCGCAGGCGGGGCCCAAGATAAAGAAGGATGGCCGCAACCTGGCCAATAACGACGCGGCCGTCGCGCAGGAAGGGCGGCGCGAAAGAGGGATGCCTGGTGCCCTCGCCTTCAAGGAGCTCCATCATTTCGTCCATGCCGCCCTCACGCTCGCGGGCAACATCGATATAAGGCGCGCCCGCTTCCTCCAGTGCGAGACGGATATATTCGCCCCGGCCCGGAATGCCCGGCCAGTAGAAGAGTTCATAAGGGCTGTTTTTCCGCACTGCGGTCATGAGGGTCCTCCTTTTTCACCTGTCCAGCCTCTCCCCGCCGGGCGCAAAGAGCAAGGCTTGCGGCATCTCCAGATTGCGCGGCGGCAACATTATTTAATCTCTATACAGAGCAGCCCGCTTCGACCTTTGCCGGGCTGGCGGCTGACGGGGCGGCTGCTGCGGGCGGTGCGGCGCGAACCGGCAGATGGCAGGTCACGCGGGTGCCGACATCGGGCGCGCTTTCGAGCGTCACCCAGCCGCCATGGAGCTCCACGAAGGAGCGGACCAGCGAGAGACCGAGGCCCGCGCCCCGGCGGCGATCCGAACCGCCATGCGCCTCGAAGCGGTCAAAGACATTGCCCTGGAATTCCGGCTTGATGCCGACGCCCGTATCCTCGACATAAAGCTCGACCGAGCTTTCATGACGGCGCGCCCCGATGACGATGTTGTCGCCAGGGCTCGTGAAAGCGAGCGAGTTCGACAGCAGGTTGATCATGATCTGCTTGATGCGCTTTTCATCGGCGCGAACGGTGCCGATATCCTTCGGGCATTCGACCTTCAACGTCACCTTGTTCTTCTGCGCGGGACGCTGCGCAAATTCCTCCGTCGCATAGACGACCTCGGAGAGTTCGACATCGGAGAGATCGAGCGTCATGGCGCCCGCCTCAATGACGGCGAGATCGAGAATGTCGTTCACGACATCGATCAGGTTTTCCGAAGATTCCAGAATGCCCTGCATATATTCGTGCTGGCGCGGATTGAGCCCGCCGAACATTTCTGTTTCGAGAATTTCGCCGAAGCCGAGAATATTCGTGAGCGGCGTGCGAAGCTGATAGGAGACGTGGCTGATGAATTCGGACTTCAGGCGGTCTGCCGTTTCGAGCGCGTCATTGCGGTCGCGCAGCGCCTGTTCCATGCGCGTCGAATCCGTCACGTCCACATAGGTCATCAAGATTGCGCCATCGGGCAGCGGCACCATCGCGTAATCGATCACCGCACCGTCCGGCCTGTCGAGGCGGCCCGTCTGCTGCGTGCGCGTGCCCGACATGCCAGTGACGCCGTTGCGCAAGGTTTCCCATTCGCGCTCATCCGACATGAGCGGGCGGCAGAGCGTGATCAACTCATTCACATGGGGCTCGTCTTCGAGCTTCTCGGCGTCGAGCGCCCAGATATTGAGGAAGGCGGGGTTGAAGAGTTTCAGGCGGCCATTGGAGCCGAACACCGCCACGCCTTCATAAAGGTGGTCGATGGTTTCGCGCTGCACGCGGGCCAGCGTGTTGTAGGAGCTTTCGAGATTGAGCCGCTCGGTGACGTTTTCGTAGAGATAGATGACGCCGCCAAAGGGATGTGCCTGCGCGAGAAGCTTGATCGTGCGCCCGTCCGGCAGGTGCCAGTATTCCTCGATGGCTTCCGTCGAGGTGTAGATTTCCATGCGGCTCTGCTTCCACGCCTGGAAGTTCGCCTGTTCGGGCAGGCGGCGCCGCGCGCGAAGCTCGTCGAGAATTTCATTGTCGGAGGGGCCGCCGTCGAGCCATTGCGGTTCGAGGCTCCAGAGCGTTTCGTAGGCGCGGTTGCGGAAGGTGAGGCGCTTGTCGGGCCCGCAGATCGCGACCGCTGTCGTCACGCGGTCGAGTGTGGCGGCGTGGCTTTCGATGTGACGGCGAAGCTTGGCTTCCGCCTCGTCGAGCGCGGACACATCGACCGCGATGCCGGCGACGCCATCCGAAAGGCGCTGCTCGATAATGTCGAGGGCGCGACGCTCGCCCGCCATGATGGCGTGGCTGCGCTCGCGGGCGCGCGAACGGTCGAAGAGCATACGGCGGAGACGGGCAAGCGTTTCCTCACCGAGAAGTTCGCTGCTGCGCTTCACCGCATCCTCGGGCGAGGCGGCATCGACGGCGCGCGCATAGGCGGCATTCACCCAGACGAGATTGCCCTGGTCGTCGCGGCGCCAGGCAGCGAAGGGCGCCTGCATGAGATGCTCCTCGAAACGGCCACGGCTGAACTCGGCCTGACGCAGACGCTCCTTGAGGCGGGAAACCTCAGCGCGCTCGCCGGTGACGTCGCGCAACCAGAGGACGGCAAGCGCGCCGGCCGGACGGCCTTCGGCCTCGAAAGTGCGGCCATCCGCCGATTGCACGTGGAGCGAGAAGCGCGCACCGCGTGTGCGCAGGCGCTGCACCGCCGTGTTGAGGCGGCCCGCATTTTCAGGTTCGAGACGGGTCAGCAGATAGGCGAAATCGAGATCGCCGGAGGACGGATCCACCAGGGTGGCGGTCGAACCGACGATACGGGGGCGGGCCTGAAAAGTGCCGGGCGCGGCGCGGAGCGATTCCGGCGTCCAGATAAAGACGGCGTCGGGCTCGGCGGCGAGAATCGATTCCGCCGCATCAAGGCGGGCTTCGAGGGCGGAGAGGCTGGTCTCGCGCTCCAGCGCGATGCGCCGCGCGGCGCGAGAGACGCGAAGCCCCGTGATAGCGGCGAGGATGCCCGCAAGGGCAAGGCCCGCGGCAATGGCAAAGGAGATGGCGACGGCGGGCTCGGCAGCGGCTTCCTGCGGGAGACCGAGGACCGCGAGGGTTTCCATCAGGCCCTTGGGCGCGGCTTCCTCCACGGCGGTCTGGGCAGCGGCGGCAAAGGGGAAAGCGGCCGTGAGCAGCGCCGGGACAAAACCCGCGCCGCGCCGCAAGACGCCCCGTTTCCGGCCTTCTGCCGACTTCAACACGCGCAACACCCCGTTCCGTCTTGCGCCCCGTCCGCCAGTGCGGAAGAGCGCAAATCACCGGCCCCGCAAGATACTACACCACGGGGGACTCGGAGGTGAAACAGGTGATGAAAAAAAGGAGGGAGGCAAAGAAAAAGCCCGGCGTTTCCGCCGGGCTTCCGATTTTTTTCATCCGCCCTTCGCGAGACGGAGAGGGCGCGAACTCAGTAGCGGTAGGTTTCCGGCTTGAAGGGGCCGTTTTCGGCCACGCCGATATAGTCCGACTGCTTCTTGTTCAGCTTTTCGAGCTTCACGCCGATCTTTTCGAGATGGAGGCGCGCGACCTTTTCGTCGAGCTCCTTCTTCAGGACGTAGACCTTTTTCTCGTATTCGTCCGGCTTGGTCCAGAGTTCGATCTGGGCCAGCGTCTGATTCGTGAAGGAGGCGGACATCACGAAGCTCGGATGGCCCGTGCCGCAACCCAGGTTCACGAGACGGCCTTCGGCAAGCATGATGATGCGCTTGCCGTCCTGGAACTCGACTTCATCGACCTGCGGCTTGATGCTGTGCCACTTGAGATTACGAAGACCGCCGATCTGGATCTCGCTGTCGAAGTGACCGATGTTGCAGACGATGGCGCGATGCTTCATGGCGCGCATGTGGTCTACGGTGATGACGTCCACATTGCCCGTCGTCGTGACGAAGATGTCGCCACGCGGGGCGGCTTCATCCATGGTCGTGACTTCGTAGCCTTCCATCGCGGCCTGGAGCGCGCAGATGGGGTCGATCTCGGTGACGATGACGCGGCAGCCGGCCTGACGGAGCGAGGCGGCGGAGCCCTTGCCCACATCGCCGAAGCCCGCGACGACGCCGACCTTGCCCGACATCATGACGTCGGTGGCGCGGCGGATACCATCCACCAGCGACTCGCGGCAGCCATAGAGGTTGTCGAACTTGGACTTCGTGACGCTGTCGTTCACGTTGATCGCAGGCCAGAGCAGCGTGCCCTTCTTCTGCATTTCGTAGAGACGGTGGACGCCCGTGGTCGTCTCTTCCGTCACGCCGCGCACGCTCTTGGCGATGGCGCTGTAGAAGCCCGGCTTGTGCTTCAGGCGGCGCTTGATGGCCGCGAAAAGGAATTCTTCTTCCTCGTTTTCCGGCTTGTCGAGGAAATCGGTGTCGCCCTCTTCGGCGCGCTTGCCGAGATGGATGAGGAGGGTGGCGTCGCCGCCGTCGTCGAGGATCATCTTGGGCGCGCCGCCATCCGACCATTCGAAGATGCGGTGGGTGTATTCCCAGTAGTCCTCAAGGCTTTCACCCTTGATCGCGAAGACGGGGATGCCACGGTCGGCGATGGCCGCCGCTGCGTGGTCCTGCGTCGAATAGATGTTGCACGAGGCCCAGCGGATGTCGGCGCCAAGCGCGGCCAGCGTCTCGATGAGGACCGCCGTCTGGATCGTCATGTGGAGCGAACCGGCAATGCGCGCGCCCTTCAGCGGCTTCGAGGCACCGTATTCCTCGCGGGTCGCCATGAGGCCGGGCATTTCGGTCTCGGCGATGTCGAGTTCCTTGCGGCCCCACTCGGCGAGGCTGATGTCCTTGATGGCGTAATCGTGGGTTTCGGCTTTTGCGGCTTGGCTCATATGGCTTTCGCGCTCCTCTTCGTGAATTTCGTGGGTTCGGCCACCCGCAAAAAAGGGGCGGCGCGCCGGCGCGCAGCAAGGCGCTGCGCCAGCCGGCTGGCGTCGTGATGGGGGCCTTATAACAAGGCCCGAGAGGGGGAGCAAGGCTGATATAAAGAAATGTTTATATGTTTTTGCGGCTTTTGCGGGGCGATCTAGTCGCGCTCACCAAAGCCGTCTGCCACCAGGGCGGCGAGGGCTTCGAGGGCGGCTTCAGCCTCCGGGCCTTGCGTTTCGATGCGGATGCAGCAGCCGGGTGCCGCGGCCAGCATCATGAGGCCCATGATGGAGGTGCCGGGGACCGTCTGCCCGTCACGGGAGACGGAGATGCCGGCATCGAACTTCTCGGCGGTCTGGACGAATTTCGCGGAAGCCCGCGCATGCAGGCCCCTTGTGTTCACGATCTCGACTTCACGGACATGCGTTCGCGCATTGGCATCGCCGGGGGCATCGCCGGGGGCATCGCCGGGGGCGTCGCCGGGCCTTTCCTCGGTAGCGCCCACCTCTCAGGCCCCGTCGCCGGCAAGCACACGGCTCGCGATGGAGATGTATTTGCGGCCCGATTCCTGCGCCTGATCGACGGCATCGCCAAGGCTCGCATTTTCGCGGACGGAGGCGAGCTTGATCAGCATGGGAAGGTTCACGCCCGCGATGACCTCGACCTTGGCCTTGTCCATGACGGAGATGGCGAGGTTGGAGGGCGTACCGCCGAACATGTCGGTCAGGAGAATGACGCCATCGCCACTATCGGCGGCGGCGACCGCCTTCAGAATGTCCTTGCGGCGCTGCTCCATGTCGTCGTCGGGGCCGATGCTGATCGACGCGACCTGAGCCTGCGGGCCAACGACATGCTCCATCGCCGCGACGAACTGCCCAGCCAACTGGCCATGCGTTACGAGTACCAAACCGATCATCAACAGCCCTCAATGCCGCATTTTGACGGGAGCGCGCCAACCTGGCACACGCTTCACCGCTTTCGCCCCCGCGAAGGGGCGTATCGTGACCCCAATCGCGCGCATATGACAAGTGTTGCGATGCAACAATCGGCACTTCTGGCGGGCAAACGCACAATATCGAGGCAGCAAGGTCAGGCGCGGGTGCCGAAACGGCCATCCTCAGCGGGAAAACCGCTGTCGGGGAGCGTTTCGAGAGCGAGGCGGAGCTTGGCCGGAGCGGTGCCGTCAAAGGCATGAAGCGCGAGGACGGGAAGGCGGCAGCCCAGTATCTCCTCGTAACGGGCCTCGGGGAGGCGCGGCACGTCCGCGCGAGGAACGAGATCGACGATGAGGGAGAGCGGCGCTTCGGGGGCGGCCGGCACGGCGAGGAGGCCGAGACCGCGAAGTTCCAGCAGGCCGGCAAGCGCGGCGGGCGCGCGCGCGATGATCCCCTGCCTTTCACCCTGCCCTTCAAGATGCAGCGCCACCTGATCGTCGGCGACGAGGCGCGTTTCGCCGCTCGGGTCTTCGCGGATGAGGCGAAAGGCGAGATCGGATTTGCCCGCGCCGGACGGTCCGCGCAGCAAAACCGCGCGCGCGCCGCAGGAGACGCAGGTGCCATGCATGTAAAGGAGCCCGGCCATGACGCCCCCTCAGACCGCTTCGGGAAGTTCGACGGTGAAGCACGCACCCATGACCTTGCCATCCTTCATGCGGTTTTCCGCGCGGATGGTGCCGCCATGCGCCTCTATGATCTGGCGCGAAATGGCAAGGCCGAGGCCCGAATGCTCGCCGAAGCTGTCGGGCCGGTCGGTGTGGAAGCGGTCGAAGATGCGCTCGAAATTCTCAGGCTCGATGCCAGGGCCCTCGTCGTCGACCCGAATAACGATGCGACCCGGCGCGCGCGAGGCGGTGACATGCACGGTGCCGCCCTTCGGGCTGAAGGAGAGCGCATTGTCGATGAGATTGCGCATGACCTGGCCGAGCCTGTTGTCGAAGCCCTTGACCACCATGCCTTCGCGGCCGGGGGCGCCGGGATCGATGTCGAGTTTCACACGGGCGGACCCGGCAACGCCGGTCTCGTTGAAAAGATCGCTGACGGTTTCCAGCAGTGTCGCGACATTCACATCCTCAAGCTCGCTGCGCGACAGTTCGGCATCAAGGCGCGAGGCATTGGAGATATCGGAAATCAGACGATCGATGCGGCGCACATCGTCCTGGATGATTTCCATGAGGCGGTCCTTCTGCTTTTCGTCCTTTGCAAGGCGGAAGGTTTCGATGGCGCTGCGCAGCGAGGTGAGCGGGTTCTTGATTTCATGGGCGACATCGGCAGCGAAACTCTCGATCGCGTCGATGCGATTGTAGAGCGCATTCGTCATGTCGCGGATTGCGCCGGAGAGGTCGCCGATCTCATCGCGCCGCCCGGTGAAATCCGGGATCTGGGCGCGCGCATTCTTGCCGCGCCGCACGGCTTCGGCGGCCTGCGCAAGACGGCGCACGGGCTCTGCAATGGTGGCCGCGAGCAGAACAGAGAGAAGGATCGTTACGCCGAGCGCGACCAGAAAGACTTGCAGGATGGCAATGCGTTCGGCGCGGACGATGCGGTCAATATCGCCGCCGCGCGTCGAAAGCATGAGCACGCCAAGCACCGCACGATAGCGCTGGATCGGCACGGCGACGGAGACGATGAGCTCGCCCCGGTCGTTCACGCGCTCCTTGCTGGAGGCCATGCCCGAAAGGGCGGCGACCACTTCGTCGTACATGGTGCCGTTCTGGCTGCCCGCCTCGCGGAAGCGTTCGAGGTTGCGCCCCGGAAGCAGGCTGCGGCCCCATTGCAGGAAACGGTCGATGACGCTGCCCTCATCCGCATCTTCGGGCGGCGGCAATTCAAAGGCGACGATCTGGCCCGATGCGCTCAACTGGCGCGAGTCGAGAATGAGCCAGCCTTCCTTGCCATAGAGCCTTGTACGGGTGCGCGTCGGCAGGACAAGGCGGCGCAGGATCGGCGCGGCAGTTTCGGGATTGATCAGCACGTCTTCCTGGATCACGGCATCCGAGGAGTCGCCCGGGGGCGGCGCGAGGATATGCCCTGCGGCAAGCGGGTCGATGACGGTGGCGCCGGGGGCCGCGGTCGCGCCCTGACCGATGGCATTGGCAATGATTTCGGCCTGCACGAGCAGGCTCTGGCGGCGCGCGTCGATCAGGCCTTCGCGGAACTGATTGAGATAGAGGATACCGGAGAGCAGCACGAAGATCGCCGCGACGTTGAAGGCGACGATGCGGCGCGTAAGGCTGGAAAAGCGGCCCCGTGCGAGAAAGCTGCGGAAATTCGCAAGGAGACGGGAAAGAGAATCGGGCATGCGCCGGGCAAGACCCGGCGTGCCATCCGCTCCGCCCGAAGGCGCGGATGCATCGGACGCCCGGTCGCGGATTTCCTCCTCGGTGAGGCTCGCCATGCTTTTCCTACCGGCTCGCGCCAGGATCACTCCTCTGGGTCGGAGGCAGCGGCGCGGCTCAGGCGTCGCGATACCTGTAACCGACGCCGTAAAGCGTCTCGATTGCATCGAAACTGTTGTCGACTTCCTTGAACTTCTTGCGCAGCCGCTTGATGTGGCTGTCGATGGTCCGGTCGTCGACATAGACCTGATCGTCATAGGCGGCATCCATCAGCGAGTCGCGGCTTTTTACGTAGCCGGGCCGCTGGGCGAGCGCCTGAAGGATCAGGAATTCGGTGACGGTGAGGACGACCTGCCTGCCGTCCCATGTGCAGGTGTGGCGCTCGGGATCGAGAACGAGCTTGCCGCGCTCCATCACCTGGTTTTCCGCGCTTTCGGCGGCGCCCCCCTCGACACGCGGCGCGGCGCGGCGGAGCACCGCCTTCACACGCTCGACGAGAAGACGCTGCGAAAAAGGCTTACGGATGTAGTCGTCCGCGCCCATCTTGAGACCGAAAAGCTCGTCGATCTCGTCGTCCTTGGAGGTGAGGAAGATCACCGGCAGATCGGACTTCTGGCGGAGGCGGCGAAGCAGCTCCATACCATCCATGCGCGGCATCTTGATGTCGAAGACGGCAACATCCGGCGGATTCGCGGCAAGCCCCGCAAGCGCGGCCGCGCCATCCGTATATGTCTGCACGTGATAGCCCTCGGATTCGAGCGCGATGCTCACCGAGGCCAGAATATTGCGGTCGTCGTCGACCAGCGCGATGGTCGGCATAGGCCCCTGTTCCTTCTGGCCAGCTTGGCCCTTCTGGTCTTCGTCGCTCCGGACCTCTTGCATGACATACCCCGCTCACAGACTGCCGCCCAGCACGGCATCGAGGCTTAGGGTCGCTTTTGGCCCAAAATGTGGCGGCAGTATAAGGGGTTGGGACGGGCGGCGCCACGGGCAGACAACATAATCCGTCAACCGCGAAGCCCACCCCCGAAGCCCCGACGGTTTGACAGGACCGCGCCGGAGAGCCAAGAGAGAAGCCGGAAGAGATGCCGAGGGCATACACGAAGCGGGGGACCAGCCATGCTGAAGCGCATTCTGATCGGGTTGGGGGCTGTGCTCCTTATTCTTGTTGCCGTCGTGATTGGACGGACATTGACGGTGCCGGTCCTGGAGCTTGCAGGGGCGGGCGCAGCCGACAGCATCGACGCCGAGGGCGCGGCGGAACATCTCGCCGAAGCCGTGCGCTTCGAGACGATCTCCTATCAGCGCGGCGCGAACGAGGCGGACCTTGCACGCTCGGCAAAGGCCTTCGAAGGTTTCCGCAACTGGATGGACGAAACCTATCCCGCCTTCCGGGAATCGACCTCGCGCGAGGTCGTCGGCGGCGCGACGCTTTTTTATACATGGGCGGGAACGGACAGCTCTCTCGACCCCGTTCTTCTCATGTCGCATATCGATGTCGTGCCCATCGCTCCGGGTACGGAGGGGAAATGGGAGCAGCCGCCCTTCGGCGGCGCGATCACGGATGGTTATGTCTGGGGCCGCGGCACCATCGACAACAAAGGCTCGCTGGTTGCCATCGTGGAAGCCGCCGACATGCTTGCCGTGCAAGGCTTCCAGCCGAAGCGCACCATCATGTTCGCCTTCGGCCATGACGAGGAAATCGGCGGCGGCGAAGGCAACAAGGCGCTTTCCGCCCTGTTGCAGGAACGCGGCACGAAGCTCGCCTGGGTGGCGGATGAAGGCGGCGTTCTCGGCGAAGGGCTGCTGCCCGGCGTGAACGCGCCCGTGGCGATGATCGGCGTGGCCGAAAAGGGTTCGGTGTCGCTCGATATCGTCGCCTATTCCAAAGGCGGGCATTCCTCCATGCCCTCGCCCGCCGCGCAGACAGCCATCGGGCGGCTTGCCCGCGCGCTGGAGCGGGTTGGCAACGATCCGTTCGAGGCTCGTGTGGACGGTGCGACGCGCGGCATGATCGAAAGCCTCGCACCCGCCGTGCCGTTCATGCAGCGCATGGTCTATGCCAATCTCTGGCTGTTCGAGCCGGTGGTGCGCGCCGTGATGGAAAAGAGCCCGTCCAGCGCGGCGCAGCTTCACACAACGATTGCGCCGACCATCATCGAGGGGGGCAACAAGGAGAATGTGCTGCCACCGGAGGCGCGGGCAGTCGTCAATTTCCGCATTCATCCGCGCGACACCTCCGAAGATGTGATCGCGCATGTGCGCGAGGCAATCGACGATCCCGAGATCACCGTGGAGCCGCTTGAGGGCATTCGCGAGGCCTCCAGCGTGTCCAATATCGAGGGGGATAGCTACCGGCTCCTTACCCGAGTGATCGGGGAAAGCTTTCCCGGGGTCATTTCCGCGCCCTATCTCGTCGCCGGAGGCACGGACTCACGCCATTTCCTGCCGATCACCGACAATGTGTTCCGTTTCATCCCCATCCGCATGGGGCCGGGCGACGTTGCGCGGTTCCACGGCACCAATGAGCGCGTGTCGGTGGCCAATATGGGCGAGGCAGTGGCGTTTTACGTGCGGCTGATGCAAGCCATGAACGAGCAAGACGGAAACGAGGAAGACGGAAACGAGGAAGACGGCGCGCAATAAAGCCGCTGCGCGCTCGCATGCCGCCCCTCTGACGCATGGTTAACCATACGGCGAGCAGGGGAAACCGGCGCTTCTTCCATACAAGAAAGGCATGGCGCGCGCACCTGCCGAGAGGCGCATCGCCGCACCGGTTGCAAGCTGATCGCAAAGCGGTTGCGCCGGTCATGGCCGGGAACTATGTTGACGCCGATTTTCCGAGGCGCCCGCGCAGGCCCGTCCAAATTGGGCGCGGCCCTGCTTTTGCTTCGTTCAGGCGAAAGTTCGCCGCCGGCCAGCTCGATCCTGCGGGAAAGACGCGACCGTGATAAAGTTCGGCCCCGGCCGCGCAAGGCCCCGGGGCGGCGTCGACAACAGGATAAAGGCCCCCTAAGCGGGCCAAAAGACCACGAGGAGAGAAGCGTGAAACAGACCGGGCCCTACATCAGCAAACATGGCGCCGAGACAAGCGGCTTCAAGAATCTCGCAGCGACGCACTGGAACTACCGTCCGGCGGCGCTCTACGAGGAAGCGATCCGCCGGGACGAGGGCCATGTCGCCGCCAACGGGCCCTTCGTGGTGAAGACCGGCGTCCATACCGGCCGCTCCGCCAAGGACAAGTTCATCGTCCGCGACGCCTCCACCGAAAACACGGTCTGGTGGGACAACAACAAGGCGATGACGCCGGAAGCCTTCGATCTCCTCCACGCCGACATGCTGAAACACGCCGAGGGCAAGGAACTCTTCATCCAGGATCTCTTCGGCGGCGCCGACCAGACCCATCGCCTCGCAACCCGCGTTTATTCGGAATACGCCTGGCACTCGCTCTTCATCCAGAACCTCCTCATCGAGCCGAAGCCGGAAGAACTCGACGACTTCCTGCCCGAATTCACGATCATCGACCTGCCGAGCTTCGAAGCCGAACCCGAGAAATACGGTGTGCGCTCCGGCACCGTCATCGCCTGCAACTTTGCAAAGCGCATCGTGCTGATCGCCGGCACGTCCTATGCCGGTGAAATCAAGAAGTCCGTTTTCTCGATGCTCAATTACGACCTGCCGCCCAAGCGCGTCATGCCTATGCATTGCTCGGCGAATGTGGGCGATGCGGGCGACACGGCGATCTTCTTCGGCCTTTCGGGCACCGGCAAGACGACGCTTTCGGCCGTTGCCACGCGCACACTAATCGGCGACGACGAACATGGCTGGTCGGAAAACGGCGTCTTCAACTTCGAAGGCGGCTGCTACGCCAAGATGATCAAGCTCTCGCCCGAAGCCGAACCTGAAATCTACGCGACGACGCAGCGCTTCGGCACCGTGCTCGAAAACGTGGTGATGGACGAAAACACGCGCGAACTCGATCTCGACAGCGCGGCGCTGGCGGAAAATTCGCGCGGCGCCTATCCGCTCTCCTTCATTCCCAATGCAAGCCCCACGGGCCGCGCGCCGCACCCCAAGAACATCATCATGCTGACGGCGGACGCCTTCTCCGTTCTGCCGCCGGTGGCGCGCCTCACGCCGAGCCAGGCGATGTATCACTTCCTTTCCGGCTACACGGCGAAGGTCGCGGGCACGGAAAAGGGCGTGACGGAGCCGGAAGCCACCTTCTCGACCTGCTTCGGCGCTCCCTTCATGTCGCGCCACCCGACCGAATACGGCAACCTGCTGCGCGACCTCATCGCCGAGCACAAGGTGTCGTGCTGGCTCGTCAATACGGGCTGGACGGGCGGCGTCTACGGCACGGGCAGCCGCATGCCGATCAAGGCGACGCGCGCACTGCTCGCCGCCGCGCTCGACGGTTCGCTCAACAATGTCGAGTTCCGCACCGATCCGAATTTCGGCTTCGAGGTTCCGGTGGACGTGCCGGGCGTCGACAACTCGATCCTGTCGCCCCGCGACACCTGGGCCGACAAGTCCGCCTATGACACGCAGGCGCAGAAACTCGTGAAGATGTTCATCGACAACTTCGCGAAGTTCGAAGCGCATGTGGACCCGGATGTGCGCGCCGCCGCGCCCGCCCTGGCGCAGGCCGCCGAATAAGGCCGCCAGTTAGCATCCCGCTTCATCGCGGATGAGAAGAGCCCCGGTGGAAACGCCGGAGCTTTTTTCGTTCAGGGGCGCTAACCGGCAGCAGCGACCTCGCGGCGCGGATGCGCGCTCGACAGCGCCTCATAGTCGAGGGCGAGAATACGCCGTTCGCGGCGTGAGGCCGCACACAAGAAAAGCCCGGAAGGTTCTCATGCCTTCCGGGCTTCCAATTCATGTTCTGGCCGCTCTCAGGGCTTTTTCTTGCCCGTGTCGTGACCGTCACCTGCATGTGTGCCGGTCCATGAAGGAGGATCGGAGGCGGGGAAACTCTCGTCGAGCGTCTCGTCGACGCATTCCTGTTTGTGCTCGCGCTCCTTCTCGGCCTCTTCGGCCTTGCGCTCGGCGCGCTTTGCGTCGGCTTCGGGCGAGGCTTCACCACTCGTCCATCCGGGCGGATCGCTGGCGGGGAAGGATTCCTTATCGGCCTCCGTCACCCGGCTCTTGTTGTCGGCCTGTTTGTCTTTTCCGTTACTGGACAAGGCATATACCTCCAGGTTGTGGAGAAAGAACGGCTCATGCTGCGTTCCGTTCCCTTCATATGGGCAGTGCGTCCCATGGGCGCAATGCCGGTGACGGGGCGCAGCGTTAACTAATGCGCCTCGTCCCAGTTTTTGGCCGCGCGCGCATCGACATCGAGCGGCACGGACAACTCAAGCGCAGGCGAGGCGGCGGACGACATGACGCGCGAGACCATTTCGCTGCTTTTCTCCGCCTCACCTTCGGGTACTTCGAAAATCAGTTCATCATGCACCTGAAGCAGCATACGGCCGGAAAGTTTCGCATCGGTCAGTGCGCGCGGCATGCGGATCATGGCGCGGCGAATGATGTCCGCCGCCGAGCCCTGGATCGGCGCATTGATAGCGGCGCGCTCCATGAAGCTCTTTTCCGACGGATTCTTCGAATTGATCGCAGGCAGATGAATGCGCCGTCCGAAAATCGTTTCGACATAGCCGTTCTTGTGCGCGAACTCCTTGGTCGCATCCATGTAAGCGCGAATACCGGGGAAGCGCTTGAAGTAGCGCTCGATATATTCGCCCGCCTCGCCGCGCGAGATGCCGAGCTGGTTGGCAAGACCGAAGGCGGAAATACCGTAGATGATGCCGAAGTTGATCGCCTTGGCGCGGCGGCGAACCGCCGGGTCCATGCCTTCGATCGGTGTCGAGAACATTTCGGACGCCGTCATTGCGTGAATGTCGAGCCCTTCGGCAAAGGCGTTCTTCAGCGCTTCGATATCGGCGATATGAGCCAGCAGGCGCAACTCGATCTGCGAGTAGTCGGCAGACAAGAGAAGGTTGCCCTTCTCCGCGATGAAGGCCGAGCGAATCTTTCGTCCATCCTCCGTGCGCACGGGAATGTTCTGCAGGTTCGGCTCTGTGGATGCGAGGCGCCCGGTGGAGGTCGCCGCAAGCGAATAGCAAGTGTGGACGCGGCCCGTCTCCGGATTGATGTATTCGGGAAGGGCGTCCGTGTAGGTGCTTTTCAGTTTCGACAGACCGCGCCAGTCGAGTACGCGTTGCGGCAGTTCGTGGCCCTGCGCGGCGAGCATGTCGAGCGTGTCTGCATCGGTCGACCAAGCGCCAGTCTTGGTCTTGCGCCCGCCTTCAAGGCCCTGCTTGTCGAACAGGATTTCGCCTAGCTGTTTCGGCGAGCCGATATTGAAGCGTTCACCCGCCAGTTCATAAATCTCTTCCTCATATTGCGCCATCTTCTGCGCGAAACCGGAAGATAGGCGCGCGAGCACGGATTTGTCGACCTTCACGCCCGCGCGTTCCATCTCCACAAGCACGGAGACAAGCGGGCGCTCCAGCGTTTCATAGACGGAGACGCGATGCTCCGCGACGAGACGAGGCTTCAGGATGTGCCAGAGGCGGAGCGTCACATCCGCATCTTCCGCCGCATAGGCGGTGGCGCGATCGACGGGCACCTGATCGAAGGTGATCTGTGCCTTGCCCTTGCCGGCGACTTCGGAAAAGGGGATCGGCTTGTGGCCGAGGTGAAGCACCGAGAGTTCATCCATGCCGTGTCCATGTACGCCTGCATCGAGCGCATAGGACATGAGCATGGTGTCGTCGATCCCGCGCAGCTCGATCCCGTGCTGGCGCAGGACGACCATGTCGAATTTCAGATTCTGGCCGATCTTGAGAATCGAACGATCTTCAAGAAGAGGCTTCAGTGCTTTCAGCGCGTCGGCCAGCGGAATTTGCTTCTGGCCTTCGGCATCCGCGAAATCGAGACCGCCGCCCGCGCCATGTTGCAGCGGTATGTAGCAGGCCTCACCCGGCAGAAGAGACATGGAGACGCCGACAAGACGCGCGCGCATGGGAAAGAGGCTGTCCGTTTCGGTGTCGACGGCGAGGAAGCCTTGTTCGTATGCGCGCGCGATCCATTCCTCAAGATCGGGAAGCGCCGTCACCGCGACATAGTTCGCCTTTTCGAAATCCGCACCGATGCCCTTCGGGACTGCACCCGGCACCCCGCCGCGCCCGGTGCGCGAGACGGCCTGTTTTTCCTTTTCAGGCGCTTCATCCGGGCCGGTCGAGGGGTGCGCGCCCGTCGCGGGGATCGCATCGACGTCGATGTTGAAGCGCTCGCCGACACGGCGCGTCAGCGTCGTGAACTCCATGTCCTTGAAAAACCCGATCAAGGTTTCGGGGTCGGGATCGCGGACACCCATCGACTCCAGCGCATCCTCGACGGGAACGTTGTTGTCGAGTTCGACGAGTTTTCGTGAAATGCGCGCGAGCTCCGCAAATTGGATGAGGTTTTCGCGCCGTTTGTTCTGCTTGATCTCGGACGCGCGTGATAGCAACGTTTCAAGATCGCCATATTCGCCAATCAACTGCGCGGCGGTCTTGATACCGATACCGGGCACGCCGGGGACATTATCCGTGGAGTCGCCCGCAAGCGCCTGCACATCCACGACCTTTTCCGGCGGCACACCGAATTTCTCGACAACCTGTTCGCGCGCAATCGTCTTCAGCTTCATCGTATCGAGCATGTCGACGCGATCGTTCACGAGCTGCATCAGATCCTTGTCGGAGGAAACGATGGTGACGCGCGCACCCGCCTCATGCGCGAGGCGCGCATAGGTGGCGATGAGGTCGTCGGCCTCGAAGCCCGGTTTTTCGATGCAGGGAAGGCTGAAAGCGCGGGTCGCATCGCGCACCAGCGAAAATTGCGGCACGAGATCTTCGGGCGGCTCGGTGCGGTTCGCCTTGTATTCGGGATAGATGTCGTTGCGAAAGGTCTTCGAGCCAGCATCGAAGATGACGGCGAGATGGGTCGGCTCGAATTCGTCCTTCGTATCCTCGATCAGCTTGTAGAGCATATTGCAGAAGCCCGCGACGGCGCCGACGGGCATGCCGTCTGACTTGCGCGTCAGGGGCGGCAACGCATGATAGGCCCGGAAAATATAGCCCGAGCCATCCACCAGAAAGAGATGGTCACCCTTGCCGATAGCGCGGCTCGCCGCTTCCTTTTTCCCGGATTTCGCGGGCGTTTTTCCCGCCGATTCCTTCTTTTGCGCCTTGCCGCTTGCCACGCGCCTCGCCTTTCTTATCTAAGGGGGGTCTTCTATATTGCCGTTCCCCGCGCTTTACGGGCCGCCACTATAACGCGTCCCGCGCTTCGAGAAAGAACCCTGCCCGCTTTAGCGGCGGGCATGTTTCAACGACCTGCCCGTTTCAACGAAAAGAGCCCACTCATGGCCCATACGCTTGCCGAAGAAGAAAATGCCTATGTCTCGCGCGTTCCGGGCGAACCGGCCGAGGACAAGGCGCAGGATTGTGCCATCAAGGCGCGGAACCTGCGGAAGGTCTACAAGGCAAGCGGCAACCAGCCCGCCAAAGAAGCGCTGAAGGGGATCGACCTGGCCATCCCCCGCGGCTCAATCTTTGCCCTGCTCGGCCCGAACGGCGCGGGCAAATCGACCTTCATCAATATTCTCGCAGGGCTCGTGCTCAAGACCTCGGGCTCGGCCTCGATCTGGGGTTTCGATACGGATGTCAATCCGCGCCAGGCGCGCGCCTCCATCGGCGTGGTGCCGCAGGAACTCAACATCGACCCCTTCTTCACGCCAGCCGAAGTGATGGAGATGCAGGCAGGGCTTTACGGTGTGCCGAAAAAGGAACGCCGCACCATGGAAATCCTGAAAGCCATGGGTCTCGATGACAAGGCGGACGCCTATGCGCGCACGCTGTCGGGCGGCATGAGGCGGCGGCTCCTCGTTGCCAAGGCGATGGTCCACAATCCGCCGGTTCTGATCCTCGACGAACCGACAGCGGGCGTCGATATCGAGCTTCGCCGTCAGCTCTGGGACTATGTGAAGGGCTTGCATGCGCGCGGCACGACGATCGTGCTCACTACGCATTACCTTGAGGAAGCAGAAGCACTCTGCGATACGATCGCGATCATCGACAAGGGCGAGGTGGTCGCCTGCGAGCCGAAAGACGAACTGCTGGGACGCATCAGCGAGAAGAAACTGATCGTATGTCCCTCATCGCCCGCGACGACGCTGCCGACGGCACTTGACGGCATGAAAGCGGAACTCCGCCCCGACGGTTCGATCACGGTGCAGTACAATCCAGCCGAGACCGGCGTCATGAATATTCTGGGGGCCCTGAGCGCCGAGGGGATGGAGATCAATGATATCTCGACGGAAGAATCCGACCTCGAAGATGTCTTTCTGCAACTGACGTCGCACTAGACCTTCCCTGAAGACGAACGCACGGCTCAGGCGGAGGCGCGCTTCACAAGCTCACCCATTACCATGTCGACGGCCCCGCTGCCCGTTGTGAGCGGCATCAGAACAGCCTCGACCGGGGTGAGCGGTTGCGCCCTGGCGAATACGGCCGCGCCATGCAGCCGGAGCGGACGGCGGAGCTGGCAGACGATGCCGAAGAGCTTTGCAACGGCGGCGGCCGATTTTTCCTGCATCTCGCCTTCAAACGCGCGGCCTGTGAAATCGCGGGCGAAGAGGTCGTTGAGCGCGGTGCCCATGAGCCGGACGCGGAAATCCGCGAGGCCAAGAGCGGGCGGCGCTGCATCCACAAGGAATATGGAAGGCAGATGGCTGACGATATCGGCGGGGCTCACATCGGCACGCGCCGGGAACGCCCGGCCCTCGCGCTTGCCCTCCCAATAGGCAAGCATCTCGCGCAGACGCGCATCCTGAAAGGCGAGCAGCGGGTCTATATAAAGATCGAAGGGTGCAAGCCGTAAGGGCTCCGACATGGAACGCGAAACTCTCGGGTCTGGCCCTTTAGCGGGGCCGCGCGGTTTTCCGGGGTCCCTCTCCTATATGCCAAATCGGAACAGGGGCCAAGGAGATGCCTTACGGAAGCTTGTTTCCTGAGATTTTCGACCATTGCATCCTTGCCTTCACCCCTCCGGCGCTTTCCTGGGGCCAAGACGGACGCGCCGCCGGCGGAGCCCAATCGGGCCTTGACGCCCTCGACGCAACCTGCGGACCGGGCAAACACCGCCCCCCGTTCGCGGTTCTTGCGGAATTACAGTTGGCCGACTGTCCGGCACATATCTTCGCAGATTGTCAGGGCGCCTGCTTTGTTCTACCTTGCGCCCGTTTCGGCCAAGCCCTTCCGGGGGCGGCGGCCCGCAGGCACCCGTAGCTCAGCTGGATAGAGCGCTGCCCTCCGAAGGCTGATGTCAAGGGGGTGGGCGACAAAGAGGAGACGAAAAAGGACTATAGGAACAAGGATTTGCGAGGTCTTCGTTCTGATCTTTCAACTCGCGAAAAGTTCACGTAAGCACTGCGTAAGCAGTTGCAACACGGTAAGCACCCATAGCTCAGCTGGATAGAGCGTCGCCCTCCGAAGGCGAAGGCCCCAGGTTCGAATCCTGGTGGGTGCGCCATTTCCCTCAATAAATCAATAGCTTAGGATAACGCGCTCGCAAGGGCTTGGTGCTTACGTGGAAAATTCGCGTAAGCAGACGGGTCATTGCAGCGTGCTGGAACAGTATCGCCGACCCGTCGGGGCGTGCAGCCCGTGCCAATCTCCTCGTGCGTTACAGCCACGATGACGGGCTGGCGCTGCGAGTCCGTGGTATCCTGCGAGAAACGATCTTCAGCGATTGGCCGTGGTTCGAGACTATGGCTAAAAGCCTAGACATGTCGCCAGCGACTCTCAGGCGTCAGCTGCGGGATGAGCGGCAGAGCATTCTTGCGATCAAGGACGCACTGCACAGCCCCCGCGCACAGACACTGTTGCGTAAAGGCATATTGTCGATGGCCGAAATCGCCGCAGAAACAGTTACGCGGAAACCAGCGTCTTCTACCGCGCCTTCGTGAAATGGATCGGCCAGAGCCAGCGTACGTTTCGCAAACCCTGACCGGGGCCTTCATCGGCCCGTCCCGCCGCCTCCGCACAATCGCGGAAAGTACGCTGGACGAGCGAGGGGCCGGGCGTGCCGATCGCGAAGCGAGGCTGCCGGGTGTGTTGATTCTGGTGTACCTATTGGATGGTCTTCCCGGTCACGGGGCTGCGGGAATCGCCAGTCGTACGGCCTGTTAGGGTTGGGCGTGAGCAGAACCAAGGCCTGCGACGTCGCGGCCGAATCGCCGGGAGTGCCCTCAACTCCCGCGCCGTTCTTGATTGAGCTGACCGGCGCGGACCTGGCTCTGGTAGTCGAACACCCAGCCTGGATATTCGGAGGGCAGCTTGCTGACCTCGTCGAGTGTTTTCAACTCGGCGTCGGTCAACGCCACTTTGGTCGCGGCGATGTTATCATTGAGTTGTTCGGGTTTCTTGGCACCAATGATCACGCTGGTGACGGTCTTTTGGTGCAGCAGCCACGCAAGTGCGATCTGGGCGATCGAAACGCCCTTGGCTTCCGCGATCGGCTTCATCGCGTCGATGACGTCGTAGCCCCGTTCCTCATCGACTGGCGGAAAATCGAAATTGTCGCGGCGGCCGGTGCCTTCATTGGCGCCGTCGCGGCTATACTTGCCTGACAGAAAGCCGCCCGCCAGCGGGCTCCACACCATCAGTCCGAGTCCTTCGGATTTCATCATCGGCACCAGCTCGCGCTCCAGATCGCGTCCGGCGATCGTATAATATGCCTGAAGCGAAGCGAAGCGGGCCAGATTGAACTGGTTCGAAATGCCGATGGCCTTGGCAATCTGCCAAGCGGCCCAATTGGAGATCCCGATATAGCGGACCTTGCCCTGTCGGACGGCGGTGTCGAGTGCGCGCAGCGTCTCTTCGATCGGCGTGAACTGGTCGAAGCCGTGGATTTGATAAAGATCGATATGGTCGACCTGCAGGCGTTTGAGGCTGGCCTCCAACGCGTACATCATATGAACGCGAGACGTGCCGCGCGCGTTCGGGCCTTCGCCCATTGGCCCGAAGAACTTGGAAGCGATCACGACATCTTCCCGCGCGATGCCGAGATCGCGCAACGCTTGGCCGGTTATCCGTTCGGAAAGGCCCTGCCCATAAGCGTTGGCCGTATCGATGAAGTTGATGCCGGCATCCGTCGCGGTCTTGATCAGTGCAGTACATTCGTCCTGCTGCAGGCCCGCGATACCGAGATGGCCGCCGCCCTGGCCACCAAAGGTCATGGTGCCGAGGCAGAGTTCGGAAACGAACAGGCCAGTGCGGCCGAGGGTGTTATAGCGCATTGGGGGCTCTCCAGAGTGAACCGAAACGGGCAGGTTTATGGATCAGGCGACCCAGCCGAGTGGCTTCATCGCCAAAGACGGCGAGATGTCGCTTTTTCAAGCCCTTCGATCTACAGTCTTCTTCATTCATATACGGGGTTGACCGCAACTTCTCCACGCCGGATCATCGCAAACCCTTGCCTGATCCGATCAAATGCCATCTTGATGGTTAATGAGGCTTGCCTTCGCCAGCGGCGCGAAGGATTGAAATATGATGCACGAAACTCTCGCCGACCTCGCGTACCGCCACGCCACTCAGCCAGGGAGAGCGTCGATCCCGCGTGTGAGCGTTCATGTCGCGAAGGAGACCAGCTGGCCCGTCCCAACTCTGTACCAGCCCATGCTAGGCATTGTGCTGCGCGGCACCAAGCGCGTCGTCATCGGCGACCGCACGCTTCACTACGACGCCAATCATTTTTTCATAGCCTCCGTCGACGTGCCTGCATCGAGCGTCATGATCGAGTCCTCGCCTGATGCGCCCTACGCCGCGGCGAGGCTGGCGATCGACCAGGATGTCCTTGCGGACCTGGTTGTTGATATAGCTCGCGAAGACAGTGCCGATACGACGGCCTTTGCCGTGGCCGCGATGACCCCCGAGCTTCGTGATGTCTGGTCACGGATGTTGCGGCTGCTCGATGCTCCGGATGAGATCGACATGTTAGCGCCGCTGTTTGAGCGCGAAATTCTGTTCCGTATCCTCCAGGGACCACAGGGGGCTCTGCTCCGCCAAGCTGCTCGATCGGATGGCCGAATTGCGCAGATCAGAGCTGCTATCGCTCATCTGCGCGAGAACTTCGATCGTCTCGTTCGGATTGAAGAGCTGTTGGAGATTGCAGGGATGAGTGCGGCCACCTTTCATCGGCGCTTCAGAGCCGCAACAGCGATGAGCCCATTGCAATACCAGAAGGCGCTCCGCCTGCAGGAGGCAAGACGGCGTCTGATCGCAGACGCCGATGCATCCGGCGCAGCTTATGCCGTTGGTTATGAGAGCGCATCGCAATTCAATCGCGAATACACCCGGATGTTCGGCACGCCACCAGCGCGCGATGGCGCGAGGTTGCGCGCGATGAGGAACTGACCCGGCCGAACGCATCGTTCGGTCGCACCCGTATACGCCATCATGCTCCTTGGGCTGCCACTTGGCGAACCTTTTCAAGCGCTACTCCGATGGGCGCTGGAAGCGAGCGATGCTGGACTATCTAATCGATCTCACCGCACATGAGGATATGGCGGCAATAGCTCCGGTGGCCACCGTTTGCACAGCTTGGCTCGGTCGGTGCTCGGCAGTCACGAGAACCAGCTCGAACGCGGCCAGATCTGGCAGGCAGCCCTCACTCAATATCCTGTGTTCACCTAACACGGTGTCAAGAGCCGAGACACTGATTACCAAGACCATCGGCGTCAGCGGCCTGAACCCCCATGAGCCCTGGGTTGCATACGCGATGCACCAATACCGGCCACTTCGAAAGCCCGCATCGCGCACTCGCGATAGATGCAGCCCGACGGGAACGTTGCGAGAGAAATCGGCTCGTGAGAGACAAGGCTGTCGGTTTCCTGCAATCCATGCCAGATGCTCAGTCCAACTCGCCAGGCAAAGTTTGTCATGCGGTTCTCGCTTGATCAAGGCGAGATCGATGTCGCCGTCGTCCAACTGGTACCGAAGGCCGGCACACCAGCCGCTCTGTGTACTAAACCCGGCATTCGATCTGCCGTGTTCCTCGCAATAGCGCCGGCCCTTCCGTTCCCTGATGAGCAGTCAGGAGATCAAACTTTCAATCGCTTTTATCATTCCGAACGGTAACGCAGGCCATCAATCAGAAGCGACACGAGTCGGCGGGCCTGTGCGACATCACCGTGACCCGAAGGCGTGCAAAGACCCGCGACCGCGCGCAAGAGGTCGTAGGCCGTGACGTCGCCGCGCAGTTCCCCGGCCTCAGTTGCCGCGTTCAACAGGCCCTGGAGTGCGGGTTCGAGCCGGGCATCGAAATAGGCGGGCAGCGGCTTGAATGCGGCATCATCCGAATGCAGGGCGCTGGCCAGTCCGCGCTTTGCCACGAGGAAATCCACATAACGCTGCATCCAGCGGTCCACCGCCTCGGCGGGCGCGTAGTGTTGCGCGAATTCTTCGGCCGTATCGGCGCAGGCGTCCACCTCCTGGCGAAATACTGCGGCGATCAGATCGGCGCGCTGCGGAAAGTTCCGGTAGATGGTCCCAACGCCGACGCCCGCGCGCCTGGCAATGTCACGCATCGGTGCGTCGACCCCGGTCTCGGCAAAAACCTCCTTTGCCGCCTGTAGCAAAGCCACCAGGTTCTTTTGCGCATCGGCGCGTTTCGGACGTTCGGTCTGCTCTTTGGAGCTCTCGTTTTTCTGATGGTTTCCGGCCACAGCTGAACATCCCGCAGTTTGAGGTTGATAAGTGGAACAAGGTTCCGTATATATGTGGACGAACGTTCCGGTTTTGCACTATAGGCGGGCGAGACCGGATTGGCCAGACATATCATGGAGACGGAAAATGGAAGAACGTGTTGCCTTGGTGACAGGTGGAAACAAGGGGATCGGCCTCCAGATCGCAAAGGATCTTGCAGCCCGGGGCCTGACGGTGCTGGTGGGCGCCCGCGATCTGCAAAAGGGTGAGGAAGCCGCACGCGAGATTGGGAAGAACGCCCATGGCATTCAGCTTGACGTGACCGATCCGGAGTCCATCGCGGCGGCGGCGGCACGGATCGAAAGCGAGTTCAGGCGGCTCGACGTGTTGATGAACAATGCGGGAATTTCCCGCGCGAAAGAGGGCCAGTCCTTTGAGGAAGCGGTGAAGACCAATTTGATGACCGATGCCCCGATAGAGGACATCCGAGCGATCTACGAGACCAACGTTTTCGGGGTCATCGCCATTACCAAGGCGATGCTGCCGCTTTTGCATAATTCGCCGGCCGGGCGCATCGTGCTGACGGGCAGTTCCGGCGCTTCGCTAACACTGAACTCCGACCCGGAGAACTCGCATCGCCGGATGTTCGGCAACTACTCGGCTTCGAAAACCGCCGCCCATGCGGTGATGCTCGCCTTCGCGCTGGCATTGGAAGGCACCAAGATCAAGGTGAACGCCGCATGCCCCGGCTTTACCTCCACGGCGCTCAACAACTTCAACGGAACGCGCAGCGTCGAAGAAGGCGCGCGTGAGCCGGTACGCCTTGCGTTGATCGGAGACGACGGTCCGACCGGCACGTTTTCCGACGAGAACGGCACGGTGCCCTGGTGAGCCCGACGCGTCCCGGCTTCAAAAGTAGAGGAATCTCATGCGTATCTTCCTGACCGGTGCTACCGGATTTGTCGGCTCGGCCATTCTTCCGGAACTGCACAGCGCGGGCCATCAGGTGCTGGCCCTTGCACGCTCCGAACACTCCGCAAACGCCGTGATCTCCGCAGGGGCCAAAATCCTACGAGGGGACCTTCGGGACCCGGCAAGCCTGCGCAAAGGCGCGGAGGAGGCAGACGCCGTGATTCACGCGGCCTTCGACCATGATTTCTCCCGGTTTGCTGAAAGTTGCGAGATGGATCGCCAGGCGATCGAAATCTTAGGGACTGCGCTGGAGGGCACGGGCAAGAAGCTCATCGTCACCTCGGGCCTTCCGGTGATCGAGGACCGCGCGGCGACGGAACGGGACGCACCGCCCGCCGGAGCGCACGGGATTCCGCGCGTTTCTGAACAAACCGCGATGGCGTTCCGGGAGAATGGTGTGGACGTATCAGTGATCCGCATGCCCCAGGTTCACGACCGCGAGAGGCAAGGGTTTGCGAGCTACCTCATGTCGCATGCACGTGAGGCCGGGGTATCCGCCTATGTCGGTACGGGCGAGAACCGCTGGCCTGCAGTACATCGGCTTGATGCCGCGCGGCTTTACAAGATCGTTCTGGACCGTGGCCTATCAGGCTCGTACTACCATGCTGTCGCTGAGGAAGGCGTTCCAGTTCGCGAGGTTGCGGAGGTCATCGGCACCGCGCTGGATGTTCCCGTCAAGTCTGTCTCGGTCGACGCAGCTCCGGCGCATTTCGGTTGGCTTGCCAGAATCGCGCAGATGGACGTGCCAGCATCGAGCGCTTTGACCCGCATTGAACTCGATTGGAAGCCGGTCGAGCGGGACGGTCTCTTAGTCAATGTCCGGAAGGCCAGGCAAGATGCTGTGTTGGCACGCTGACCGAGGCGGTGTGCTCATGTCGTCGGGCGCCAGCACCAAGGCGTTGATTGCCTGGTAGGAACTTCGTGTGAACGAGTATCTGACCATAAGAGGGCAACGGGCGGGGAGATGGCAACAGGGCACGCGCATCGAGATGTTCGACATCGAGACGATGCTTGCAGTCGCTGAGTCCGGTAGTTTTCGTAAGGCAGGTAAGCTGCTGGGTATCGGTCAGTCGGCAATTACGCGTCGGGTGCAGAAACTGGAAGACACACTCGGTGTTTCCGTGTTCGAGAGAAGCCCGATCGGCGCCCGCCTTACGGCAGCCGGTTGGGAATTTGCCATTCGATCGCGGCAACTTGCCAATCAATTCCAAGAGACGGTGCGGGCAGCGCAGTCTGCAGGCACGGCTGGAAACGGACAGTTGCGTGTGGGCCTGACTGCATCCCTATCGCGAGGGGCCTTGCGTGAGGTTGTGGAAAGATTTCAGACGCAGCATTCCGATGTCCAATTATCCTTCACGGAGGCAGACCTCGGCGAGTTGATGACCTTGTTAAGTCACAGAATCATAGACGTGCTCGTCGCGGCTGGTGAACCAACGCCAGATCACGGCGACGTGCTACTGCTTACAAACACGCCCCTCTACATCGCAGTCGCAAGAGGTCATTCCATGGCGGGGCGGCGCTATGTCGATTGGTCGGACGTGGCTGCGATGTCCTTTATCGTAAGCGCCGATGCGCCCGGGCCGACGATTCATGACTATCTCATTCGAAGGATAAGCGATTTCGGGCATCAGGCCCGCATTGAGGTACACGGGATGCGACGCGAAGGGCTGATGAACCTCGTGGGACTTGGGCTCGGTATCAGCCTGATTTGCGAGCAATGGTGCGGCGCCCGCTATCCGGATGTTGTGTTCATCCCCCTCAGGGAAAACGGGAAAGCGGAGACAATTCCCTTTTCGCTGACCTGGCGCCCGGAAAACGACAATCCGGCGCTCAGGCGTTTTTTGAGTCTGGCTCGCGAAGTCGCGAAGGTTGCTGCAGCGACTTCCGAGCTTTCGTGAATTCGCGATCCGTTGCCATGAAGCGCTTCAGCATAGGCGGTATCAGCTTGGCGGGTTCCGGTGCGCTTTCACCGGTCTCTTGCTCCATCACAGTGGCGTAGTCCAGCAGGTCGCGATGGACATCCGGGGGAAGCTCCACGCTCAGTTTGACAGGCTTGTCGTCGGGGATTGATGAAAGCTTCAGCTTGGCGGCCATGGTTCAGCCTCCGTAGGGTTCGAGGACGAGGTCGCGGGTGACCATGACGCGCACCGGGAAGCCCGGTCGTACGGTCAGGGTCGGCGGGATTGAAATCTGACGGCGCACGATCTCATCGCCAGCGCGACCGACCGTGTCCTGCGTCCCTTCGCGTATGGCGCGGGCGATGTCGTCATCATCGTCGGCGCCCAGTTCAACGCCGATATTCAGGATGGTGGCGAGCCCGGCCGCCATGAACAGACCTCCCCAGTGATGATCGACGCCATCTCCGAGCCCGGCGTAGCCGGCTTCGTCAGCACCAGGCTGGCGTTCGAGGGTGATCGAGCGGCCGTTGGGCAGAATCAGCCGAGTCCAGGCAATAAGCACCCGGCTCTGCCCGAAGGCGACGCGGCTGTCATATTCGCCGATGAGGCGCGATCCCTGCGGGATCAGCAGGAAACGCCCGGTCGGGCTGTCATAGACATGGGATGTCACCTGGGCTGTGATCTGGCCGGGAAGATCAGAGCGAAGGCCAGTAACAAGCGCCGCCGGAATGACCGCGCCGGCCTGGACAACATAGGGGCTTGGCGGATCGGTGAGCCGGTCGGTACTCGTCGTGCGGCGATCGACAGGTTCGTCGAGAAAGGCCTCGTGCCGTTCCGTCGCGTCCGGCGCGGCGGAAGCCGCATTGGCGGGAAAGAATGACTCGGCGGTGGGCGGAGCGGCAGCCACTTGCGTGGTTTGCGGTGGTTCCCGAACGGTGGTGTTGGCATCGGCGAAGAGTTGGCTGAGGCGAGCCGCTTCCATTTCCTGGGCGCGGCGCTGTTCCTCCGGATCGGCGGCCGGGGTGGTGACAACTGGCGAGGGGACCGGCTCGCCGCGTTGCTGAGCCGACAGGATCGGCCGTCCGAGTTCGCCAGGCAGCGGCGGGCCGAGTTGCGGCACGTGCTCGTAATCCACCGGCAGGCGCGACAGGCCTTCAGCCTCCTGAATGCGTTCCGTGGAATAGAGCTCTGTCGGTCCATCGACAGGTTCGCGGTCCTGCAGGGCAACGATCAGGATGGCCCCGAGCCCAAGACCGCCTACCGTTCCCAGAACCATGAGCGTCCGGCGTGAGAGCCGCATCACACGCGGCGGATCGGCGCGCAGTCTCAGCGACGCAGCGATGTCCTTCCCGTCTTCGATCTCGGGCCCTTTCTCGGTCTTCTCGCTCATTCGCGACCTCCACCGGAGGAATGGCGTGCGGCTACGGCCTGCCGCACGCCATCCGTGCGGACGATCCGTACCCGTTTCTGTTCGTCGCCGAGGCGTAGCTCGGCGGCGGCAAAGAGCCGGTCGACGATCATGTAGTTGCGGCGGATGCGGTAATTGACGAGTTGGCCTTCGCCTTCGGGCCCAATGACAAAAAGCGGCGGCATCTCGCCCTGGCCGATCCCGCGCGGAAACTCGATGAAGACCTGCCGCCCGTCATCGAAGGCGCGCCGCGGCCGCCAGGGCGCGCGGTCGCCTTCGATCCGGTAGCGGAAGCGTAGAGTGTCGAGCGCGATGTCGCGTTCGATCGGCAGACCAGCCTCAGCCTCGGCATTGCGTCGCCTGAGCGCGATCAGCGCATCCTCGGCATAGGTCCAGGAGACCGACGCCATATAGGCGGACGGATTCGCCCTCAGTTCGAGATGATAGGTGCGCCGGTCTGTATTGATGACGAGATTGGTCTGAAGGTCGGGCCGTGTCGGTTTGACGAGGATATGGATACGCTGGCTGTCGCCCGAACCGCTTTGCGTATCGCCGATAATCCAGCGGGCCGTGTCGCCGGCGGCGATCGGACCGGCGCCGGTCAGCTTCTCGCCGGGTTGCAGGGCGATGTCGGTGATCTGGCCTGGCGAGGTATAGACCTGATAAAGCGCGCCGGCGCTGTACGGATAGAGCTGGACGGCATTGATGAAGCCGTCGCGCACCGGCTCCATTCGCGCAGCGGCATTCGCCTCGGTCACGCGTTCGGCAGGATCGGTGGATTCCGGTTCTTCTTCCTCGCCATCAACCGGCTTGAGCTGTCCCGGCAGGGGCAGCGGTTCGGTTCGCTCGACGATCCGCACCGGCCGTTCCGGTTCCGGGAGAAGCGTCGCTTCGATGGCGGGTTCGTCATAGGCGATTTCGGGTGGTTTGAAGGTCGCGCATCCCGACAAGGTGGTGGCGACCAAAAGGACGGCGATGGAGGCTTTGCGAGGCGGACGTGTTCTTGTCATTGGGCAGTCTCCCGGGACCAGTTGATGGCGTTGACGAAAATGCCGAGCGGGTTCTTGCGCAGGCGCTCGGCGTTGCGCGGCTGTTGCAGGACGATGGTGAGAATGGCGGTCCAGCGCTCGGTCGCGGCGAGTTGCCCGTTCGTGTAACGGCGCTCGATCCAGGCAATGCGGAAACTGCTCTCCGAAGCGCGGATGACGCTTGAGACCTCGACCGAGATCTGCGTTTCGCCGACCTCGGCGAAGGGATCGTTCACGCGGGCATAGTCGTTGAGGGCGACCGCCCCTCTGTCGGTGGTGAAGTCATAGGCGCGCAGCCAGTTCTGGCGTAGCACGATCGGGTCGGCGGGAATCTGGCGCACATTCTCGATGAAGCGCGACAGGTGATAGGCGATCTGCGGGTCTGTCGGGCGGTAATCCGCGGTCGCGGGCGCCACGGCTTGCGCCGCGCCGAGCCGGTCCACTTCGACGACATAGGGCGTGATCGTCCCTTGCGTCGACTGCCAGGCCAAAGCTGCGCTGAGTCCTGCCGAGAGCAGCAGGCACCCGAACGCCATCAGCCGCCAGTTCCTGGCCTGGACGCGGGCTGACCCGATGCGTTCATCCCAGGCCTGGGCGGCCTTCTGATAGGGCGTGACGGGCTCGGGTGTCTTAGAATAGCGAACGCTCGGGCGACGGAACATCATGATTTCTCCGAAAGGCTGACAGCGGTCCCGCCACCGCCATGATCGCCGGAGCGAACGACATGGGCGGCGGTGGCGGCGCCGTGGTGAAGGGTCTGCTGGTGTTTCATGCGGCGCGCCCAGGCTGGTGGCCCGTCGTTTGTCGACGTGGCGGGCTCGGGGCTATTGCTGAACTTGCCGCCGGTCGCTTCGAAGGCGGCGCGCGCGCCGGAGCGGTAGCTTTCGCTCATGGAACGGCGAAGCGGGTTTGTCGCTGCGCCGACGCCGGCTTTTCCCACGCTGGCGAGACCGGCGGCGACACCGGAAGCGCCGCCGCCAGCGGCCGCGCTTCCCATGATGTATGCGGTCGAGGCGCCACCGGCGACTGCCGCAGCACCGCGCGCTCCTGCGCCGGCCGCTCCCACGGCCATTCGAGCGCCGGCGACCCCGCCGACTGCAAGTCCGCCGGCGGCGAGGCCTGCGCCAACCGCAGCGCCTGCGCCGAGTTGCGGTCCGCCCGAGACGATGCCGTTGGCGATACCCGGACCGAAGATGCCGAGGGCGAGCATTGAAAGCGCAGCCAGAACGATGGCCATGGCGTCTTCTATGGTCGGCTCGCCCGTGAACCCAGCGGTGAACTCGCCAAAGATGGTCGAGCCGATGCCGACGATCACGGCGAGCACCAGCACCTTGACGCCGGACGAGATCACCAGTCCGAGCACCCGCTCGGCCATGAAGGCGGTTTTGTTGAAGAGGCCGAAGGGCACGAGGATGAAGCCGGCCAGCGTGGCGAGTTTGAACTCGATCAGCGTGACGAAGAGCTGGATCGCCAGAATGAAGAAGGACAGGAGAACGACCAGCCAGGCGAAGAGCAGGATGATGATCTGGAGGAAATTCTCGAAGAAAGAGACAAAGCCCATCAGATCGGAAATCGATGTGAGAATCGGACGGCCTGCATCAAGGCCGATCTCAGCGATGCGGCCGGGCTGAAGCAGCTCGCCGGGGCTAAGGCTGCCACCTGAAGCTATGAGGCCGAGCCCGGCGAAGCTTTCGAAAACGATGCGGGCGAGCGCGTTCCAGTTGCCGATGATGTAGGCGAAGACGCCGACGAAGAGCGTCTTCTTGATGAGCCGGGCGAGGATGTCGTCGTCGGCGCCCCAGGCCCAGAAGAGCGCAGCGAGCGTCACGTCGATGACGATCAGCGTCGTTGCCAGGAAGGCGACGTCGCCGCCGAGCAGGCCGAAGCCGCTGTCGATGTAGGAGGTGAAGACCTGCAGGAACCGGTCAATGACGCCAACGCCGCCCATGTCCTACTCCTTCTCGGGATCGTCGCCGGGAAGCGCGAGAAATCGGCGGCGTTGCTCAGCCCAGGCGGCGCGACACGTCGTGTCGGTTTCCAGCTCTTCCGGCGTCATCGTCCGGCAGCGAGAAAGTTCCGCCTGCAAAGGATCGTCGCTCGCCGACGGTCTCGCCGGCGTTTCCGAAGTGACCGTGTTCGCCAGTTCAACCGCGGCGAAGAGCGCAGCGAGCCCGCCCAGGGCGATAGCAACGAGCCTGATGATTTGGTCGGGAGAACTGCGCACGGAACCTACCGGAACATGCTGACGGCGGTTGGCGTGTAGCCGGTCCCGTAATCGAGGAAACGGCTGAGGTTCTCCCGCCCCTGCGCTTCAGCGGAGGCTCGCCGAGCCGCGTCCAGCGCGTCCGCGCGGTTCTGCGCGGCGATGGCGGCGGTAAGGTCCGTCATCTGTTGGCTTTGCAATGCGAGAAGTTGATTGCCGGCCTGCGCTGCCTGCAAGGCGCCGACCGCACCCTGGCTTTGCGAGACGAGAGTGCTCAGTTCGGTGCGCGTCGCTTCAATGTTGCCGACGACGCCGGCCTGGACCTTCAATGCGTCTTCATAGCCAGCAACCGATGTCCGCCAGCGCGCCTCGGCAATGGCGTTCATGGCGGCGAAATCGCCCGTTGCTGCGGCGTCTCCATATTGTTCTGAGAAGACGCGTTCGATTTCGGAGACGACGTATCTAACGCGCTGTGCTTCGCCCAACAGATCTTCCGTCTGCCGCATGATCGACTGCAGACGCGCCAGCGATGAGTGCGGCAGGTTTGTGAGGTTGCGTCCCTGGTTGATCAACATCTGCGCTTCGTTCTGAAGCTGCGTGATCTGATTGTTGATCATTTCAAGGGTGCGCGCGGCGGTGAGAATATTCTGTGCGAGGTTGGTTGGATCGATGACGACATCGCCGACGCCGAACAGCGCATAGGCCGGTTGCATCGGCGCCAAAGCGATGGCTCCGGTCAGCATGAGGGCGGCGAGTTTCTTACGCATGAGTTGTCTCCTGGGTTGGGTGTGAGGGTTTGGGATCATGGGATGGGCCGAGCAGTTCGACGGCCCAATCGAGATCGCGACGGGCGAGCCAGGCTGCGGCGAAGCCGTCTCGTCCGTGTTCGACGAGGATGTCGGTGATGGCGGCGTGATCGGTCTTCGACGATGCGGCCGTGAAGGCGAGCGCGACCTCGCCGAGACCAAGCGAGAAAAGCCGATTGCCGCGTCGCGACTGGCAGTAATAGTCGCGCTTCGGCATGGCCCGCGCCAGGATCTCGATCTGGCGTTCATTGAGGCCGAAGCGGCGGTAGATGTCGGCGATCTGAGGCTCGAAGGCGCGTTCGTTCGGCAGGAAGATGCGCGTCGGGCAGCTCTCAATGATCGCCGGCGCGATTGCGGAATTGTCGATATCGGCGAGCGACTGCGTGGCGAAGAGGACGGACGCGTTCTTCTTCCTTAGAGTCTTCAGCCATTCGCGGAGTTGGCCGCCAAACGTCCCGTCATCGAGCGCGAGCCAACCTTCGTCGACGATGATGAGGCTTGGACGTCCGTCGAGGCGATCCTCGATCCGATGGAACAGATAGGCGAGCACGGCAGGCGCGGCGGCCGATCCGATCAGTCCTTCTGTCTCGAAGGCTTGGAAGTCGGCCGTTCCGAGCTCTTCTGTTTCGGCGTCGAGCAAACGTCCGAAGGGACCGTCAAGACAGAACGGCGCCAATGCCTGTTTGAGTTCGGCTGACTGCAATAGAACGGAAAGCCCTGTGAGCGTTCGTTCTCCGACCGGCGCTGAGGCGAGAGACGTCAACGCCGACCAGAGATGATCCCGTGCGACCGGATCGATGGTGACGCCTTCGCGCGCGATCAGGCCGGATAGCCAGTCCTGCGCCCAGGCGCGCTCGCTCATTTCGTCAATGTTGCGGAGCGGTTGAAGCTGGACGGCGGCTTCGTCATCCGAGAGCGCGCCGGCGAGATCCTGCCAGTCTCCGCCACAGGCGACGGTCGCGCAGCGGATCGAGCCGCCGAAGTCGAAGGCGAAGACTTGGCTACGCCCGTAGCGGCGAAATTGCAGCGCCATCAACGCCAGCAACACGGATTTGCCCGCGCCGGTCGGACCGACGACAAGCGTGTGCCCGACGTCGCCGACATGAGGCGAAAAGCGGAACGGGGTTGAGCCTTCCGTCTCCGCGTAAAAGAGCGGCGGACCGTCCAGATGATCGTTTCGCGGCGGTCCTGCCCAGACCGCCGAGATCGGGATCATGTGGACGAGATTGAGCGTAGAGACCGGCGGTCGACGGACATTGGCGTAAAGGTGGCCGGGCAATGAGCCAAGCCACGCCTCGATGGCGTTCAAAGTCTCGGGCATGCAGGTGAAGTCACGACCCTGAATGACTTTTTCCGCTGCCTTTAGCTTGGTGTCCGCGACGGCTTCGTCCTCATCCCAGACGGTCAGCGTAGCGGTGATGTAGGCGGCGCCCGCCATGTCGGCGCCGAGCTCTTGCAAGGCTTCATCGGCGTCGGCGGCCTTGTTCGATGCGTCGGAATCGAGCAGCGTCGAAGCCTCGTTGGTCATCACCTCTTTCAGGATCGCGGCGATGGATTTGCGCTTGGCGAACCACTGTCGGCGAATGCGGGTGAGGAGCCTGGTCGCGTCGGTCTTGTCGAGGCAGATGGCGCGCGACACCCAGCGGTATTCGAAGGCCTGGCCGTTGAGTTCGTCGAGCAGGCCTGGCCATGTGGCGGTCGGGAACCCAATGATGGTCAGCGTACGGAGATGGTCATCACCCAATTTCGGCGCCAACCCGCCGACAAGCGCACTGTCGGCCAGGAGCGCGTCGAGATGCATCGGCGTTTCCGGAATGCGCACGCGCTGGCGCCGGCTTGAAATCGTCGAATGGAGATAGGTCAGCGTCTCCTCGTCGGAGAGCCAGACCGCTTCCGGCATGAAGCCATCCAGGAGGTCGAGCAGACGATCCGTGCGGGCGGTAAAGCTTGTGACATGCTCCAGCGGGTTCAGGCCCTTGTCCGGCGCGTCCTCATAGAGCCAGCGCCCGGCGCGGCTGGTGTCGTCCGCCGGCGGCATCCAGACGAAGGTCAGGAAATAGGCGCTCTCGAAATGGCTCGACGCTTCCTCAAATTGTGCCCGTCGTTCCGCATCGACCAGAGCCGAAACAGGATCGGGAAACTGCGAAAGCGGATAGTCTTGGGCGGGCAGTCGTTGCGCTTCGACGAAGACAGTCCAGCCGGAACCAAGCCGGCGCAGGGCATTGTTCAGCCTTCCCGAGACGGCGACGAGCTCCGAAGGCGTCGCGGAGTCCAGGTCCGGACCGCGAAACCGCGCGGTGCGCTGCAGGCTGCCGTCCTTGTTGAGGATGATGCCCGGCCCGATGAGCGCTGCCCAAGGCAGGAAGTCGGCGAGCAGCGAGGCTTGGGAGCGGTATTCGGCAAGGCGCATCATCGCTCAGACTCCAAACCAGATTGGAAAACGAAGATGCCGCCGGGCAACGTCGACGATCTGGGCGTCATGCTTGGCAGCCCAGACCGCGAGCAGATGGCCGACGAGCCAGAGCGCGATCCCGACCATCCAGAGCCTGAGCCCGAGGCCGACTGCGGCCGCGAGTGTGCCGTTGGCGATGGCGATCGCACGCGGCGCGCCGCCGAGCAGGATCGGCTCGACCAGCGCGCGGTGAACCGGTGCATGAAAGCCAGGGATTTCGGTCGCGCCCTCCATCAGATCAGCGCCCCGCCGCCGAAGGAGAAGAAGGACAGGAAGAAGCTCGACGCAGCGAACGCGATCGACAGGCCAAAGACGATCTGCACCAGCCGGCGGAAGCCGCCCGAGGAGTCGCCGAAAGCGAGCGTCAGACCGGTAATGATGATGATGATCACGGCGACGATCTTGGCGACCGGCCCTTCGATCGATTCCAGGATCGATTGGAGCGGCGCCTCCCAGGGCATGCCCGACCCGGCTGCATGGGCGGGCGCCGCGAGTAGAACGCCGACTGCGAGGGCCGTCGCATAGAGCGGCCAGCGTGGGTAAAGAATGGTGGTTCTCGTCATGGATGGTCTCCTGTTTTGGGGTGAAGAAGGGGCTGGAGCCGATAGTCGCCGCTCGTATCGAGGCGTTCGACGCGGGCGAGTTCGGACAGCCGCCGCGCCGATCCGCGGCCTGAGAGGACGGCGATCAGGTCGATCGTCTCGGCGATCATCGCGCGGGGCACGGTGATGACGGCTTCCTGGATGAGTTGTTCGAGGCGGCGCAGCGCGCCGAGGGCCGAGCCGGCATGGATGGTGCCGATCCCGCCCGGATGGCCGGTGCCCCAGGCCTTCAGAAGATCGAGCGCTTCGGCGCCACGCACTTCACCGATGGGAATTCGGTCAGGTCGAAGACGCAGCGAAGAGCGAACGAGATCGGAAAGCGACGCGACACGATCCTTGGTTCTGAGCGCGACAAGATTCGGCGTCAGGCATTGGAGTTCGCGCGTATCCTCGATCAGGACCACGCGATCGGAGGATTTAGCGACTTCCGCCAGCAGGGCGTTGGTGAGCGTGGTCTTGCCGGTCGAGGTGCCGCCGGCAACCAGAATGTTCGCGCGCGTTGCGATCGCCTCGCGCAACGCCGTTGCCGCTTGTTCCGGCATGATCCCGGCGCGCACATAATCTTCGAGCGTGAAGACTGCGACGGCCGGCTTGCGGATGGCGAAGACCGGTGCCGCGACGACGGGCGGTAGCAGGCCTTCGAACCGCTCTCCCGTTCCTGGCAACTCCGCAGATACCCGCGGAGCGCCGGCATGGACCTCTGCGCCGACATGGTGCGCGACCAAACGAACGATCCGCTCGCCATCCGCCGCCGAAAGTTGTTCGCCCGTATCGGCGAGGCCTTCGCTCAGCCGGTCGACCCACAGGCGGCCATCGGGGTTGAGCATCACCTCGACGACGCCCGGGTCCGCAAGCCAGGTGGCGACATGCGGCCCGAGCGCCGTGCGAAGCATGCGGGAGCCGCGTTCGATCGCTTCGGTTCTGAAAGGTTGGTCGGTCATTCGCGGCCCCGCAATTGGTTACGGGGCTCATCAAGAAGACCGTTAATGGGTCAGCAGCAACAGTGTTGTGGGCGTAGTAGTAGAAGGGCGTGTGAAGGCAGGAAAATGCGTAGGTAGCAGGGTTGGAACACGGTCGGCTTTTCGGACTTTGCTGTTGCTTGTTTCGGTGACCCCAACGGCAGATTTAGCGAACCAGCGCAAAGCACCAAGAAGATTGACAATGTAAAACGGTCGTTTTACATTTGCACCATGAAAATAAGAAATCGTATCATCACTGCGGCGGAGACCGCTTTCGACCATTGCGGATTTACCGCTACGGGCATGGACCGTCTCACGGAGACTGCCAATGTCTCAAGCCGAACGCTCTACAAGCATCTTGGCAACAAGAACGCACTTATCGTTGCAGCTCTGGAACATCGCCGCCGACGTTTTTTCGCACAGCTCGATGTCGAAAGCGTGGATGCACTTTTCGCAGCCTTGCTCGACTGGACCGAAGCCGAAGGTGCGCGGGGCTGCCTTTTCTTGCGCGCGAATGGCGAGACGGGTGGGGAAGTCCCCGAGATTTCAGACGCGGTTACTGCCTACAGGACTGACCTGCGCGATTTGATCGAACGTCTTGTCGTGTCGGAGATCGGAAGCACCCACGAGACCGATACTATTCTGGTTCTCTTCGAAGGAGCCGTCACGGCTGCCTGCTATCGCGGCACTCAGGCCATCGCAGCGGCACGAACGGCTGCCGCTGTCGTGTTGAAACAGCCGCGACAACCTCAATAAGGATCATCGAAATGCGATTGCTCACTGTCTTTGCTCATCCCTTTCGGGATAAATATCCCTCAGCTGTCATGGAGGCCTTTCACGCCCCCCTCTGCGAAGTAAAATGCGAGATTGATGTTCTAGATTTGCACCGGGAAGGCTTCGATCCGCGTTTCACCGAGGAGGACCATGCCCATTTTTGGGGCGGGCCCATCCCACCTGAGATCACCGCGGCACACGAGCGAGTAAACAAGGCTGACAGATTGGCGTTTATCTTCCCGGTCTATTGGTGGGGCATGCCCGCCTTGATGAAAGGTTGGATCGAGCGTGTCTTTACCGTCGGATGGGCCTATCAGTTTGGCGACGGCGTTGATGATCGCGGCAAGGGTGCAAAATCTTCGCTCTTGGACAACAAACCAACTACCTTGATTGGCATAGCCGGATCGAAACAACAGACTTATGAAAGATATGGCTATGACGCCGCGATGCGCACCCAAATTGAGGTGGGCACATTCGCCTATTGCGGGATCAAAGATATCGAAAGCCATCTGATCTTTGATGTGGAAGGGGATCATAACGCGGACAAGCGTGATGCCGGATTGGTCATGGCCCGTGGGATCGCCGAGGAATTCATTGCTCCGGATCGTTTGGCAAGGGATGCCAAGGCTGATCACTTGCTCAAAAGGGCGAGTTGAAATGCAGGCTCAGGTCATGAACGCGGTTCTACTGATCGGTCATGGAGGCGTTGAGAAGCTCCAATTCCGTACGGATGTGCCTATTCCAGAACCCAAACCCGATGAGGTTCTGATTCGCGTAACCGCAGCGGGGGTGAACAACACGGATATCAACACACGCCTCGGCTGGTATTCCAAGTCGGTTACTGGGGCGACCCAGGCAGATTCCGTGACAACATCTAACGAAGACGCCGGGTGGTCAGATACGCCCATCACCTTCCCACGCATTCAAGGGGCAGATGTCTGCGGCCAAATCGTTGAGGTGGGTACGGATGTTGATACTGCACGCATCGGACAACGTGTTCTGATCCGCAATATGCTGCGCAGCTATGTGGACTGTCGGCCTTTCGAGTGCTGGACTTTGGGCAGCGAATGCGATGGCGGGTTTGCTGATTACGTGGTGGCCCCCGCGCGTGAGGTATACGTGGTCGAATGCGATTGGTCGGACGCAGCCTTGGCGGCTGTGCCCTGCGCCTATTCGACCGCCGAAAACATGCTGTCACGCGCTGGGGCCGGAGCGGAGCGCTTGCTGATCACAGGTGCTTCGGGTGGTGTGGGGTCGGCGGCAATTCAGCTCGCCAAACGCCGTGGAGCGCATGTGACTGCCTTGGCGAGTAATGATAAGACCGCGGCTGTCCAATCCCTGGGAGCCGATGTAGTCCTTGATCGCAGAGACCACCCAACAGACAAGATCGGCCAAGGACAAATCGACGTGGTCGTCGATCTCGTGGGCGGCGGGGCCGTGCAATCTCTCCTTGAAACGCTAAAGCGTGGCGGGCGCTACGCCATTGCCGGTGCCATTGCCGGGCCGCTCGCGGAAATCGATCTGCGCACAATCTATCTGAAGGATATTTCGGTCCTAGGGTGCACGTTCCAGGAAGACGGAGTTTTTGCAAACCTGATCCGCTACATCGAAAGAGGCGAGATTGATGCGCCCGAGCCGAAACTCTACCCGCTCAAGAAAATCGCACAGGCTCATAACCTGAAGGTCGCAGGTTCAAATCCTGCCCCCGCAACCAAAATTATGGCGCTAAGTCAAAGACTTAGCGCCATTTTGCTTTTGAGGCCCGTGTCGCAAGAGAACGTAACACGAACCCAAAAGATTCCAAACACTTACGGCCATTCCCGATTCTTCCGTACGACACGGATGCGACACGGGCGACGGAGATGTTCGCTTTGTGTTCGCGGGCGTGCGCTGTCCTGCGAATGGCTTCTCGCGCCGATCCGCGGAGGGTTCGTGTCAACACTGTGTCAGCAGAAACGAGTTGCTATCCGTGCGCTGTGGAGCGTCATTGGGCGGGATGAATGGATGAATGACGGAGCCCGTCCATGAGAACCGAGTGCACCAACGACATGGCCCTCGACGCCTTCATCACCCGCAAGGCCGAGATCGACGCCATGCTGGCGCGGCTCGCCGCGCTCTCCGACGAGCATTTCGGCTACGCGCCCGATGAGATCAACTGGGGCCACGTCGGAACTCTCGCGCACTACGCCGAGCTCCTGAAGCGCATCACCGACGCAGCCTTCCAAGAGGGCGAGCGAGCAGTCTGATCAGACTCCTTTCGAGGATGCGATGCGGACGACGGAGACGCGGCTGCCGCCGGCGGCCGCGATCTTGCGGTCGAGGTCGGCGAGCGCGACCGCCATCTCGCCGTCTGTGGCGTAGGTCACGCGCTTGCCGTCGTATTCGACGGTGCGCACGCCTCGATAGCGGGCAGCCATCAGGGCGTCGCGCCAGGCGGTGAGCTGGGCGAGATCCGTCATCACGAACCCGGATTCATGAACCAACCGCGGTGGTCGACGAACCCGGCCCCGAAATCCAGGATCACGCGGATCTCGACGCCATCGACGTCCCAGCCCGAGCGGCTCTCGACCTGTGGCCCTTCGTTTCCGGACAGGTAGGCGTATTCGAGTCCGTCGATCTCACCGGGGTCGGCAGTGACGTACCAGCGCGTCGCGCTCGTGAGACGCGGCTCGACCACCAGCGATAGCGATCCCGAGAACGGGTTCACGTCCGTCGCCTTGGCAGGCGCCACGGTCGCCAGCCACTTCTCGGCATCCGTCTCAAGGGCGGGCGGCACCAGCAGGTTCTTCGGCGTCACCCGGATCGTGCGGTCCTCGATGCCCTTCTGAGTGCGCAGCGCCAGCCGCGCCGCCGAGAGCGTCGTGTCCGAGATCGCCGCGCCGGAGCCCGCCTTGTTGCCGTGGTCAGCATGGAACAGCGTCTTGTTGTCCGAGAGCTTCGGTCCGTTGCCGGTGTTGGCCTCGAGCAGATCAACGAGGATGCGCGCTTCCGTTTCCGCCGCGCCCTGGCCCATGCGCCGGGCTAGGTCCGCGAAGGCGCCGAGGTCGTCGTTCACCAGCACCTGCCGGGTGATGCCGATCTTGCGTGCCCAGGTCTCGACCTTGTAGGCCTCGCGCGCTTCGGCCATCGTCCCGTCCTTGATCTCGCCGTGCTCGTTGAGCTTTTCCAGCAGCGGCGCCTTGCCCAGCATGATCTTGTTCACCGCCCGGAAATCCCGCGCCGTGGTCTGGCGGCCGAGCCGGCGCACGCCGGCGGGTGCGGCCTGATAGGCGTCGCGCAGGACTCGGCCCACCGTATCGCCGAGGATGATCGGGAAGTCGGACGTCGTGTGCAGGGCGCGGGTGACGATGCTCGCCGGCGACAGGCCCATCGTGGACTCGCCGCGCAGGGTCAGCAGCTCCTTCGCCATATCGACCGGCGTGGCATAGGCATAGCGTCGGGCGGGCTCGGAGAGCTGGTGGCTCGGGTTGATGCGGGCATAGAGCGCCTCGCCCATCTGCCGGGCACGCAAGGCCGGCTCGTCCTGGCTCTCGCCCATCTCGACGCGCACCTGCTCAGTACGGATGGCGGGCGCGCTGCGCTTGGCCAACGCCTCGAAGGCGGCACGGCGAGCGGTGTCGGCATCCGCCTCGGCGTCGATCTGGCTATCGACCCACGCCTGGTCCAGGCCAGCGATGCGGGCGATGGATCGGATCTCGGCGTTCGCCTCGGCGCGGGTCTGCGCCTCGGGCAGGGCCTGGGTGGTGGTCGTTTCGATCATCTCTGTCTCCATGCGAATATGGGCGCCGGGGTCGGCGGGCGTCGGCACCAGGGAAATCTCGTGCGGGGTCCAGCGCACGGCGGTCAGCACGCGCGCGCCGTTCTCGGTCGTCTCGGACCATTCCTCGACCGAGTAGCCGACCGAGACATGCCGCAGGATGCCTGCCAGCACGTCCTGCCAGACCGGCTCCACCTCGGGTCGGGCCGAGAACTGGATGAGCGCCGTGCCGCGCTTGCCATCGACGGCGGCGCTGCGGACCGTGCCCAGCACGTCGCGCACCGCGGTCTGACGGTGTGCGTCAAGGACGCTGGCCCCCTCCAGGCGCGACAGGTCCACGGCCTCGGGCGCGAGGCTCAGCCGTTCGATGTATGGCCCCGCCATGTCGCGGCGGCGCACGGGCGCGCCCGTGGACCAGACGACTTCAACGTTGCGTTCTTCAACGTTGACCGATTGTGGTCGGAGTGTCGCCCGGCGGGTGTGCAGTTCCACGGTGTCAGCCATTTCCAGCCTCCTTCTGTTGCGACGCCGCAGACTGCTCGAAGCTCAGTCCCAGCCCCTCGGCGCGCTCGCGGTCGGCTGCGATCTCGGCATCGACCTGTTCGGCGTCGTAGCCGCGCTCGGAGATCGCCTGGGAACGGCTCTTGAGCCCGGCATTGATGGCCAGGATCTCGGCCTGCACGTCCTTCATCGGATCGACGTAATCGAACTTCGGCGGCAGCCATTCACAGCCCAGGTAGGCGTCCGGGTTGCGGTCGAAGTCCCGCGCGGGAAGTTCGCCGGTCAGCACCGCGAGGCGCACGAAGCGTTCCCAGAC